>Ga0164294_10000012_pt1 | contig 254177 bp, 254 predicted proteins | sample GEODES005metaG_FD_111479 | JGI IMG/M metagenome (GOLD analysis project Ga0164294, IMG submission 111479) | Oligotrophic lake water microbial communities from Sparkling Lake, Wisconsin, USA - GEODES005 metaG | ecosystem: Environmental > Aquatic > Freshwater > Lake | place: USA: Sparkling Lake... | reverse complement strand
TTTACCCTTTGTAACGGTTGTATTAACGGTTATATTAACGGTTATATTAACGGTTGTATTAACAGATATATTAACGGTTGTATTAACAGATATATTAACGGTTATATTAACGGTTATATTAACGGTCCTTCATATATATGTATACACTTGCGGCTATATCACATAACTCTACCACAAGACATATACCTATTATTATTTTTTTATAACCTTTTGGATCATCACCTACTCCTTTTAAATATATTAAGGTTACTATAGATAGTAAACAAAATAATGCTGTTATACAAATCATTGCTATAGCAAAATCATGTAAATTTGATTTTAATTTGTTTGGATGTTGATAACAAGCATACAACATCCCTGTCAAGATTGTTGACAAAACTGTCAAAATACCCACTATCAATCTTGCGTAATTTGTTGGAACAATTTTTTTATTTGGGAGGAAAGAACTACGCCTTTCAACAGGTGCCCTTTTATGATGTGGTAATAATCCTTCTTTTTCTAAATTATTTAATTCAGCTGCTAATTCTTCAAAAGGTTCAGCTTCCGTTGAGTTTCTGTATTGAGATGCCAATTGAGATAACATTATATATATATATATATACAATTTATCTTATTATTCCAGATAATGTAAAATCGGTTCCTCTATTAGAATAACCTGTTTTTTTTGAATAATTATTATGTTGAATTGTATCACATATTCTTTTTATTGCTTTTACTTTTCTTATTTTTTTCTCTTCTACTACTTCTTCATGTATTATTTTTAAATTAACAGGTTCCCCCCTTTTTATTTTATATATTATTTGTCTTCTTTTATTAAAACAAGAATTACAAATACACCCAAAATCTAAATAGTGATATCTCTGAATATTATTATAAAATTGATTTTCATTTGAAATCTCCATATATAATTTATATTCATTTTCATTAAATGGTTGAGCCTCATCTGTTATTTTATTATTCCAGTAATCCAAGTATTTTTCTTTTTCTATATCTGAATTATAATAATTAAAATAATGACATTTTACAATATTTTCTAAAAAATTTTCAGGAATTTTATAATTGTTTTTAAATTGTCTATAAAGTGATCCAATTACTTTATTTTCTGTTTTATAATCAGGTATGATTACTATTTCTGTCTCTAAAATTGAACTTAATATTGTTCCCCATTTATTAGAATCACACAACCTCAATTTAATATAATTTATATTGTTATTTTTAATATATAAAAATTTTTTTTCAAAATCGAAAGCTTCTGGAATTAAAATAGATAGTTGATATTTATCAAAAAAATAGTCACCTTCTCCTATATAAGGAAATAATTTATTAAAACGTTTTATTAATAAATTTAAATCATACTTAGTTATATTAATATCACTATTATTAAAATGAAAATTGGATAATAATTCAAAATACTCAGAAATTTTTCTCTCTATTGGATTTCTATAAACATCAATTACATAAATATTTTTGCCCAAAGAAGCATTATATTTTATTATATCATTTATAGTAATATTATGTTTATTATCGTAATTAGTCAATATGTTTAACATGTTTTCATCGTGTATATGTAGTGTTAAAAACTTATTAGAACATGATAAACGAAGGGATGAAACTAAAGCAGTGGAACCTACTTTTGGTGGAGTATAAATAAATATTAAATTTTCATATTCTTTACTTATTTTTGAAGAAAAAATAACATTATTATATTCCTTAATCAACTCTAATTTATTGTTATTTTCCATATTTTATAATATTTAAATTATTATAATTTAGATATTTAAATTTAAATTATAATAAAAATAATAGATGGAAGCTATTATAGAGTTTGATATTCAATATAATATTTCTAAAAATATCATAAAACCCAAAAACAGTAAAAAAATTGTACAAAATTGTTACAATAAAAATAAATGTAATATTGTAATAACAAAAAAACGCCACAATTCCATAGTTCTAAATAAAAGATCGTACAAAAATAAACTATATATAGTATTAACGAGAGAACCCAATAAATACATTGAGTTATTAAATACTCTAAAAAATGTATTATTTACAGATTGTGAAAATATAAATGAAAACATAATAATATTTCCCAAAAATTACAAAAGCATAAACAATTTAATTAATTTTTTTAAAAAAAAATCGTCCCTATCTGAAAATAAAAGATTGTATAATACCCTTAATCCTGTTTGTAAAACATTATGGGTTACAAAATATAAAAATAACTCTGGATGTGACGTTTTATTTGATTACAAAGTAGAAAATAAATTTAATGAAGAAAAAGTATTCGAAAAAGATGAATTTGAAATATATAAATATACTAAAAAGTTACTACTTACTTGAACAATTTGTATTTAGTTTTTATATTTTTTTGTAACTTTTTTGTTGCGTTTATGTTTTCCTTTTTTATGTATCTTTTTTGTTCGTTTACTTTTATAACCCTTTCTAGTTTTATTCAAACGTTTCTTTTTATTACGTCTTTTGCGCGAACCTCCACTTATCCCATATGCGTCATCATCATCTTTTTCTGATGATGCACCCATACCTTCCTCCATACGATTATACATATCATCATCTTTTTCTGATGATGCACCCATACCTTCCTCCATACGATTATACATATCATCATCTTTTTCTGATGATGTACCCATACCTTCATTCATGTCGACATCATGAACATCATCATCTTGTGATGTAGTCATGCCTTCTTCCATGCGATTATACATATCATCATTATCAATAGGTAGATCATCATTTTGTGATTTTTCAAACCCTTCTTCCATGAGACTATAAATGTCGTCATTATTTTGATTCATTGGTAATTTTGCTCCATTTGTTCCACCCTTCTTAATACGATTTTTACGGTTACGTTTGCCACCCATTTTAGATAATTTATTTGTAACATTTGAATTCATAAATGAAGAAGCTGAAGGAGACGCTTTAAAATTAGCAGGTCTTATTATATTATTCATATATATATAATAATATAATACTAAATATTTTGTAAAAAACAAATTATCTAATTTACAGAACGAGGCGGTCTACCTCTACCTCTACCCGAAGTAGAAGGCTTACTTTGGGATGGTTGTTTTGATGTATAGGATTTGTTTGGTACTACTGTCCACGAGTTTGATTCTGGATCCGGTCTAGAATCTACGACAGGAGATGATTGGATTGATTGGGTTGATTGAATACGCTGTTGACGAGGCATTCTAACATAATCTCTTTCCACTACTACTTCATCTGTAGATTTGTAATTAGTACGAGCTATTTTTAGTTCTCTTCGTGTCTCACACATTAACCTTCCACCCTTAATACCACAAACATTAGTTGCTTGATATTCATGAGTACTATTTTCAACTTTTACTAAAGAAAATTCAACATATTCACCTTGTACCAAATATTTATATTGTTCATTTGATACATTAATAGTTGTGTGATGAACGAAAATATCAGAACCACTTTTTTCACCATCAACAACAGTAATGAAACCGTAACCAGACTTATTATTAAACCACTTTACAAGTCCAAGCATACGTTCCGCAGAATTTGTAACTGGTGTAGTTGTAACAACATCGCTATTTAATGACATTTTATAGTATGTATTATAATTGTATCTTTATATTATTTTATGAAATATTATCTTAACATTCTACACAATCTAATTATTTTCATATATATAATAAATATGTGATAAAACAAAACGTTCAATATCATATTCATTGTTGATGTCAATATCTTCAATTTTAATATTATTGAAATCCAATATTTTGATATTATTTTTATTTATATATTCATAAACTATTTTCATATCAAAATCATCATGTTTTTTCAATTCAGTAATCAGTATTTTATTTTCATTACAACATGTAACAAGATATTTTATTATTAGTTTACATATACTTTTTAATTTAACATCTTTTAATTTATTTGCTTTATCATTTAATACATCCAAAAAATTACAAATACACTCGATATAATCTTTTGATTTTTCAAATCCCATTTGTGTAAATTAACAATAAATAAATTTTTTAATTTGTACTCATTTTTTTAACTTCATTTGTAAATAATTCTATAAAATATTTATAATCTGGTTCTTTATTAAATTCCAACAATCTAGTATATTTATAAAATTCCATAAGTTTTGTAGGGATTTTTTCGTTGTTAATTAATTCTAGTTTCTTATTTTTAATATGATTATTTTCATGATGTATATCTACAATATTATCTGAAGTCATCCATTCTAAATTACCAAAATGAAAATATATTAAAATATATGCTAATGATTCTAAATCATCTCTTCTACTTTGTTCATAAAAATTGTGAGAATTAATACTAGCAAAATTCATCGTTCCTATAAATTTATTTTTACATCTAAAATCAATATGTTTATTATTGATAATATACGGTTTACAAATGCCAAAATCAATTAAATAGATTTTTTTCGGTTTATCAATACTTAATAGAAAATTTTCTGGTTTCAAATCTCTATGAATAAAACCTTTTTCATGTATCTTCATTAAAATAATTAATATATTTACACCTATTTGAAGTATAGTTTTTAATGGAAACGTATTTTTTATATCTATTAACGTCTGTAATGAATCTCCTAATAAATCTATTACCATATAATAATTATTGTCATCTTTACCATACCATTTAATTTTAGGTATTCCATTAATATTAGAAAGTAACTTATAAACATTTGATTCATATCTAAGTAATTTAAACTCGTTAGATATTAATTCTACTTTAATAGCAACTTTTTCATTTGTTCTAATATTAGTTCCTTGATAAATAGTACCAAATGTTCCTGAACCTAACTGAGATATTAATTTATATTTATTTCCTATTATCTTAGTATTCATGTTAACAAGTTGAAATAGAACAACTTTAAGTTCATTTTATATAATAAAAATAGATGATAATTATATAAAATGGATAAACTGGACAACAAAATAAATAATAATGATAATACTACCATAATAGTAAATGATGACGTTAATGTCGTTAATTCTAACAAAAATGACAATAAACATCACGTAGCTAATGATGACGACATTAATTTACTTAGTGGAGATAATAAAGTAGACGTTGAAATCGAACCTGATGTCAAATCAAATAATGTGAATATTCATCTCCAATTTTGTTCATGCTCTGTGTTTTTACATTGTTTTTCAAAAAATTCTCCGTGATTATACAACCTATACATACCTATACATATAAAGATTGATTCGTAACAACATATTTTAAAATCATATTGGGTATTTCTCTTAATTTGTTTAATAATTCAATATTTCCAGTCATTTCACATATATTTTCAAATTCATTACAAATATTATTAATTTTCAACAATGCTTTTACAAATTCACCTAAAAAAATATGTTTATCATTTTCTAAATCTTGAAGAACCTTTTTACAATCCACAATATTTTCACAATAACACCATTTTTCAACATAATTTATTAAATCATAATGAAACGTATATTCAATGCCTGAATTAATATTCATTTGATTTTCTTTTGTCAAATATTTATCATATAAATTTTTAACCTTGAATAAAAGTGTTTTCATATTATTATCCTCCATTTTTGGTATATAATCTTTTTCTTCGTCTTTTACAACAATATTAGTCAAACAACTCAATAACATGACAATTTGTACGGGACTCATAGATTGAAACGTGTTTTCATCAAAAAGTTGAGCAAATGCTAAACAATGTGTTTCTTTTAAGCAACTTGCTATTTTACCCTTTAAAGACAACTCTGGAATTTCACATTGTTCTTTTTGTATAAAACCATTTTCATAAAGTAAACCAATTATTTTTTCAACATTATTATCAATGAATTTATCAATATAATTATAATCTTCCTGTAATTCATCTATTAATTTTAATCTATTATTATATTTCTCTATCGTAGTTTTATCAAATTCAATATTTACATAACTATCTTTTATAGTTTCAATTCGTCGTTCGATTTCCTTGCGTTTTTTATTAACACACGACTCTTTATTTTTAATTAATTCCAAGTATTCATTTATAACTGATATAGGAGTCCTCAGGTTTTTGAACGTATTCTCCAAATTATCTAATACTATTTGTTGATTAGAAATATTGTAATAAATTTCTTTTAATTCATTATCTAAATCGTCTTTAACCATACTTTTTCTAGCAAAATTAACAAAATTATTATCACCTATTTCTATTAAATTCAAAAGAAGATTGAATGAAATTTTGAATTTTGATTTTAGAGAAGGTGGATTTCCACTCATCATATTTTTATAACTAGTCAACGTATCTTGATTTCTAAACAAATTATTTAAATGAATTACATTACCAACGCTGTCTAAACCCAAACGACCTGCTCTACCAGCTGCTTGCGTATATTCATGTGAGTATAACAATCTATTATTATCACCATCAAATTTATTAATATCTGTAAAAATAGTTGTTTTTACAGGCATATTAATTCCAACACTCATTGTTTCAGTACAAAATAATATTTTAATAAAGCCCTTCGAAAAAAGGATTTCTACCATTTCTCTTAATACAGGAGTTACACCACTATGATGAATTGCTATGCCTTTTCGTAATAACGTAACCATATTAATATATTCAGGAAGATTCAAATACTCTTGATAATTTGGTAATTTTCGTATAATATACTCACATTCGCGATCAATAATATAGGGAGTCTTGCTATCAAACTCTAGTAGATTTGTTGTAACTTCATTAGCACAAATTTCTAACTGTTTTCTTGAAAATACGTAACACAATGCTGGCAGCATTTCATTTTCAACTAAATATTTACTTACTTGATTCAACACATATTGTCGTTTAACACGTACATCATGTTTTTCCATTAATTTTAATACTTTATTCATTTTAAAATATTGTTGTTCATCAAAATTACCTTTCGCATCTTGAATAATAAGAGGTTTATTTGTAAGTGATTTTATTTCTTCTTGAGTCGCTTTATCTTTAATTATTTTAAAAATACTACTTATAGTCGTAATAAATCCAAAATGTGTCAATGGAACTGCTCTATCTTTTTTTGATGCTAAATAAACAATTTTGTCTTGATGGTTTGAAATATCCCCTTTATTTTCAAGCCAAAGCGCAAATTTTTCTGGATTATCTAAAGTTGCTGATAATCCAATCATTTGAATCTGTTTGGGTAATAACATTATACATTGTTCCCAAACATGCCCTCTTGACTGATCATTTATCATGTGTATTTCATCAAAAACAACACATCCTAATTCATTTTCAATGTCCATTTCAAAAGAAATACTTGATTTTAATTCACTATTTTTGGATTTAATTTGAAATAATTTGTTCAATAATATTTCAGTTGTCATTATAAGAATATCCGCATCAGGATTGGTTTTTATGTCACCTGTAATGAGTCCAATACTTATATTAGTATATTTATTTGTAAAATCATAAAACTTCTGATTACTCAACGCTTTTATAGGTGTCGTATAAATAACTTTTTTACCTTTCGAATGAAAGTAGTCAATGGAAAAATCTCCTGGTAAAGTCTTGCCACTTCCAGTTGGAGCGGTTACTAAAACATGATGACCTTCAACAATTGCTTCTATTGCGTATTTTTGAAAAATATGTAATGGATAATCATACTTTTCAAAATAAGATTGGTACTTTATTTCATTTTCTTTAGAATAGGATGTAATACTACAAACCTTTACCATGGTATTAATTATATTACTGGTTTTATTTTTAAACCCATTTCATAAGTAATATTTGCGAAATAGTATGACTTATGGATTATGTATGACATCAATAACATGGGGTATAGAAGATATATATTGATCTATGGGCATATTTATTCCATTAGAATTAAGATATTTATTAGCAGCATTGTATGGAATATGATCATTGTCATGGATTATTTTCATTTTATGGTTTACAACGTGTTTATTGTAAACACCTACTTTTATTTTATAATGACCAAATAAAAAATCAACTCCCCAAATATATTTGTTCTCAATTGTATTCATTGATAAATATTTTATAAAATTATTATAATTCATTAGTAAACAATAAACTTCTACACAATTATTTATCGTTAAACAATTGTCATATTTAGACATAAAATCATGTGTACTATTTACTACTTTCGGTGATAATAATTCAATACGATATTTTTGTTTTACTCTTATTAAATCATAAATATCAATATTATTTATTTCAACATCATCTAATATGAATAAAATGTAATCATACTTCGAAAAATATATATTGGGTGGGTTCAACATCCATAATTCAACTAAATGCCCACCTTCATTATTTCTACTTATAATTTCATCGATAAAATGATATTTCTTTACAAAATCATAAATAATATTATAAGAATTAAAACAATTGATTACTATATCAAATTTCATCTTCAGGTTGTTATATAGATAATTCAAATTATGATCTAAAATTTTTAGCTTTTCATGTAAACTACCATTAGCTCCACATTCACCAATTGCTGCTAAATAATATACAAATTTCATAATATATAAGCATATTATATTCCTTACTACATTCGATTTTTTCTTTAAGTTATTTAACTCATTTATTATATATTGGGTTGAAAACATTAAAATACCAATATATAATATAAATCATGAAAGAAATAACGCTTGCTCAATTTGAAAAATTGCCCAAAAAAGGTTCTATATCAGGTAGATCACTAGAAGTAGGTAAATTATATTATATACGTGATATAAGAAATAAAACAAATCCAGTGTATATTGGAAGATATGTAAAACCAGTCATGTACCTTAATGAAAATTCAGTTTTATACAATTATAGATTTGAAGATGTTAGATATTTAGTAAAACCTTCAAATTATCGTAATGAACCAAGAGAAATATTTGGTAATGTAGAAAAATATTATGAAGTATTAGACCCAATACCTACAAAATCAGATATAAAAAATAAAAAAATTACAATGAAAGAGTTAGATGAGTTTATACGCACGAAAAAAGTGGAACCACATGATAGTACTCCGAATATATCATTTTTTGGTAAAAATTATAGAAAAGTGCGAGATAAATTTAATAATAGGTCAAAAACAAATTCATCATTGTCATCATCAAGATCATCCAGAAAACACACATCAAAATCATCATCAAGATCATCAAAAAAAACACGTTCAACACGATCATCCTATAGACCATCGTCAAGTTCTAGATCATATACATCATCTAGGTCATATCGATCATCCCCTGGTTCATATTAAACGCGTACATTTTTCCGAATATTTTTAATTATATTTATCTAAAAAAATATATACATATAATATAAATTATGACAATTTCATTTGCAGAATTTAAAGAATTGCCAAAAAAAGAAGTAAATAAACAACGTTTACAAGAAGGAAAAAAATATTATATACAAAACACATCAAATAGATCAGAAAATTCAATCACAGTTTATAAGGGTATTTTTATCAAAAAAAATGGTGATTGGAATGAATTTACTAACGTAAACTATTTAGTTAATCCATTTAACCAAGCCGGAGTACCATTTGGTTTTAATAACAGAAGAGGTTTTAAATTTATGGAAGTAATTGAACCTACAGAACATGATATAAATAATAAAAATAAAAATATACATGAATTAAATGATTTTATAAGTGAGAAAAAAGCGGAACCACATGATAGTACTCCTAATATATCATTTATGGGAGATGATTATAGAAAAGCTAAGAAACGTTTTCATAATTCTACATTTAAAAAACCTAGTTCTTCAAATAGAATCAATAGAATTACTAGTTCTTCAAATAGAAGTTCTAATAGAAGTTCTAATAGAAGTTCAAAGTCATTATCTAGAAAATCATCAACCAATAGTAAGTACGGTGGTAAGAAGTTATCGAGAACCAAAAGACTCTAAATATATAAAATATTATCGTTTCATTTTATTAATATAACACTTTTAGCTTATTGAAATTCGTGTTATATTAATTAATATTTGTTAAAAATTAAATATTCTCAGTCTTTATTAAATTATTGCAAAAAAGTCCCCCAAAAAGTATTTTGGATTTTCGATTTTGGACATTTATTTTTGTCCATTTTTGAAAAAGGTCGATTGACTTTGGAAAAAAACGTAATTTGTGACTGAAATTCAATTTTAATGTGAGGGCGCAAAAAAATTAATTTTGATTTTGTTACGATAAAATTTTTTTGTTGCAATTATAATTTTTTTTTATTTTCTATTATATGGCAACTTTAGGCAATATTTTTCCAGCAAATCCAGCACCAAAATTTTACTGTAATATTTGTGACTATAGTACGTCTCGCAAAAGCAACTATAATGAACATATTTTAACATCAAAACATAAAAATCAATCAAATGGCAATCTTTGTCAATCAATTTCCAGCAAAAACAAGCAAATTAAAAAATATTCATGTCAATTTTGTGACAAAGAATATAATGATAACTCTGGTTTATGGAAACACAAGAAAAAATGTAATTTTGAAAATAATGAAAACATTACAAAAGTAGAATCCAATAATTCAAATAATTTACTTGAAATAACACCAGATTTGATTTTCTCCCTCATCAAACAAAATAACGAATTTCAACAAACTATTATTGAACAAAATAAAACTATAGTTGAGCTTTCCAAAAATAGTCAAACCAATAATATTTTCAATACAAATTCACATAATAAGACGTTTAATTTACAGGTATTTTTGAATGAAACGTGTAAAGATGCTATGAATATTAGTGATTTTGTGGAATCAGTCAAATTACAAGTATCCGATTTAGAGAATGTAGGTAAGGTTGGTTATATTGAAGGTATATCCAATATAATCATTAAAAACCTTAACGCACTTGATATCAAAAAAAGACCTGTTCATTGTGCTGATCAAAAAAGGGAAGTCATGTATGTAAAAGATGAAAATATTTGGGAGAAAGAAGATGAAACAAATCAAAAAATACGGAAAGCAATTCGTATGATAGCTCATAAAAATATTTGTATGTTTAAAGCTTTTCGAGAGAAATACCCAGATTGTGAAGATTATGACTCCAAGAAAAATGATCAATACAATAAAATAGTCTATGAATCCATGGGAGGTAAAGGTGATGATGAATATGATAAAAACACCAAAATCATCAAGAAAATTGCTAAGGTTGTTGGTATTGAAAAGGAATAAATAAATACATATATTTTGTCATCTAACTATCATAATTCTTAGGAGTTTACACGCGTCTTACCGTTTGTTTGTCAATAACATACAATTTGTTGTTACGGACAATCATGCCGTTTTCAAAGAAATATACTATAATTCTAATATTCTCAGTCTTTATTAAATTATTGCAAAAAAGTGTTCCAAAAAGTATTTTGGATTTTCGATTTTGGACATTTATTTTTGTCCATTTTTGAAAAGGGTCGATTGACTTTGTAAAAATATAAGTGTTGAGACCATAATTGAAATTTAACGTCTGGTCACTTAAAAAATATTTTTTGGTTTGTTACGATAAATTTTTGTTTTTTCCAAAGTAAAATTTAGGGGATTTTTTATGTAAGTATATTATACTTACAAAATGACTTACAAATTTATCCCCAAAAATCCCTTAAAATTTAATTGTGATATTTGTCACTATTATACGTCTAATAAAAAAGATTATGCTAAACATATATTAACCCAAAAACATAAAATACTTACAACTGACTTACAAAAATCCCTCAAAATCCCCAATAATTCAACAAATAATTTTGCTTGCGAATGTGGTAATGTATATAAACATCGACAAAGCTTATTCAATCATAAAAAAAAATGTATTTGTATAAATGACGTCGAAAACAATATAGAAAAACTAGAAAATGATGTACCCGCAAAAGAGTTGGTTTTGGTATTACTTAAACAAAATAAGGAACTTCAACAATCACTTATTGAAATGTCAAAACAAACATCTATAATCAATAATACTATAACCAATTCAAATAATAAAACATTTAATTTACAAGTATTTTTGAATGAAACATGTAAAGATGCTATGAATATTAGTGATTTTATAGAATCAGTTAAATTACAAGTATCCGACTTGGAGAATGTAGGTAAGGTTGGTTATATTGAAGGTATATCCAATATAATCATTAAGAATTTACAAGCACTTGATGTGAACAAACGACCAGTTCATTGTGCTGATCAAAAAAGGGAAGTCATGTATGTTAAGGATGAAGATATATGGGAAAAAGAAGATGAAAATAATAAGAAATTGAGAAAAGCCATTCGTATGATAGCTCATAAAAATATTTGTATGTTCAAGGAATTTAGAGAGAAATACCCTGATTGTCAGGATTATGACTCCAAGAAAAATGATCAATACAATAAAATAGTCTATGAATCCATGGGAGGTAAAGGAGATGATGATTATAATAAAAATACTAAAATTATTAAGAAAATAGCCAAGGTGGTTGGTATTGACAAATCATGTCTATTGTAAATAATAAAGAATCATCTAATAATTATCTATCAACTGTAATCGTATTTTCTTTTTGAATTTCTCCTCATCATGAAATAAAAATAATTGGAATTTTCTCTTTTCATAATTTTCAATATTTTCGCGAATCGTAATTCGAGAATTCATTTTTAAATCTGGTAAAAAAATGATGTATTGGTATAAACCGTCATTTCGAACAATTTTATCAAAAACATATCCATTGTATTTTTGTTCCATAATATTAGGGTTATTACTACATAAATCCAATAATGAACAATCTGTTTGTATTTTTCGTATTGATCTCATTGTTATGTTGATATAATCCAAGTCATTCAACCAACTATCATAAAATTTATAGACATTTTCAGATGAAAAATTGATCAAATTCAATACTTTCTGAAATTGAATCATATTTAGTAAATCGACCAAACGTCTTATTGGACTCGTAATATGTATATATGCTTCCATGTCAAGAATACCATGTTTCGTCGACTCTTCATTTACTAATTGCGAGCCGTCTATATATTGTCCTGCTGTACTATGCCATATTTTAATAAAATTGACCACATCTTCAGGAACATTTTTAGGGGCTATAACGTTGTCTTTTGTTATTGTTGAGCGAAAAATACCAGTATTATATTCTATCATTGTTAAAGCACATTTATAATTCATTAATATCATCAAATACGTAACCACATCATGACTATCTTTAATAGTTGATATATATTTAAATTTTTTGGATAAATTTTGTGTAACTTCCAATAATTTTTGATAATTATTATCCATTAAAAGCTTATTCTCCTCATAAACATAATTCTTATACAACTTGATAAAACAATTAGAAAATTGAATATCTATTATCTCATTATTTTTTACAAAAATATCCATTACAAAAGCGATTCTAGTGACGTTTTCCTGTAAACTACATAAACCCTCGGATAAAATGGTTGGCAACATCGGACGCCTTTTATCCGGTAAATAAATAGTAGAAACGCGCCTCGAGAAAGAGTCCCATAAGTTAAGAGCATCTATCCAGATCGTTACATTTGATATATATATACTTATTTGATGAGATATTGAATCACTATTATCATCATTTATAGTTTGTATACTAAACGCATCATCAAAATCCAAACAATCTTTAGGATCAATTGAAAAAATTCGCCATTTGGTTTTATCTGTTCTATCTTCTATTGTAGTATATTTATTTTTAATATTTTCAATGAATATATCATTCGAATTGTTATGAATTAGTTTTGATGTAGCTTTTTGAAATTTTTGTAAAGATATATTCAAACTTTTACAATAAAGTTGATATTCATAAAAACAATCTAAAATATCGACTTGACCAATGACATTAGTTAAAATACCATGTGGGTGTTTATCGTTCCAATCATTGAAAATAAATGTTACATATAAATTAATAAATACTTTTGAAAATCCAATTTTTTTAATTTCATAAGGTACTAAGAAGGATGGTATTTTAGTATCATCTGGAATACATTTGTATAATAATTTTCCATTTTTTCGACCATATGTTTTATTGTTTGATATGATCAAAACACCTGGTATAGCTGTGGATTTTTTCACAGAAGAATGTATTATATTAACTTTATTTTTTTCAAATGTAAATACATCATTTGAAAATAATTTATTTTCTATTGGATCAATATGTATTTCTTTTTTTTCAAAATTATTAGAATCGTATATTTTCCAATTAGAATAATTGCGATCCTCTATTATGATTTTATAAATAGTCATTATTATAATATAATAACAAACCTTTAACTATTATTTTTATAATTTATAAAAAATTGAATGATAATAATAATCATTTATAATAATTACTAACAAATAACTATGGAAACAAATAATTTACAAATGAATAATTATACAATAATACAAGATTGTACTATTAACAACAGTAATAAAAGTCCGCGTGCGCGTAAATGCTCTTTCTGTAATCATCAAGGACACAATATTTCAACATGTAATGATCATGCTTTAACAAATTTTCATAATTATTTGATTTATTATAAAAATAACAACACTAGTAATAGTAGCAGTAATTATATTTTAAATGTATTATTAACAATAGAAAATGTGGAACGCTTTTTATATGAGTTTTGTTCAATATCTGTTGAGAATAGAAAATTATTAAAAGCATATGCTTGTAGATATTGTAATTCTAGAATTAGATCTTTATTAACAACTAGTATTAATAAAATAATTGTTCAATTATTTGATATGAATTATAATTATTTATTTAATAATGATGAGTTTATACTTTTCGATCAAGAAACAACATTACGGATCAGTGATTATTTAAACAATGTATTATTAAATTATGTAATTTATTATGATTTAGATAATGAAAATAATAGTAATCAAAATAATTTTCATTATAATCAAGATAATCAAGATAATCATAAATTTAATATTATTTTAAATGATGATGATTCATATGAAGAAACAACTGATGAAAATGAATGTGCTATTTGTTACAATCCATATCATCTAAAAAATGGTACTTCTTTTATATGTAATCATAATTTCTGTTTAGATTGTACAATTCAATTAGTAAAAACGAAACATAAAAATTGTCCGTCTTGTAGAAGTACTATAGAGAAAATTACTTGTTATAATAATAAAACTTTTGATAAATTAAATTTTTAGTAAAAACTATTACATTTATTCATGATCTGGAATGAATTCTACTATAATGTTGTCAATGTATTCTGATAGTGTCCTATTTTTTACTTTTCCAGCGTCTCGTACTACATCAATAAATTCCCCCGGAGTATGCGTTTCTTCATAAGAACGACGATCATTTTCATTAGATCGTAGATCCATCCTGCTACTAACCTCATTTAAAATCAATACTAAAATAAAACGAAAAATAAAACAAAAAATAATAATAAAAATTGTCAGTGACTTATATAAAGTGTTTTTTGGTATATTTATGAATATATGAATTATACAAAAGTATATCGTAATTCCTAATAAAATATTATTTAATATAAATAGCAATATCAATATTATAATATTTTTTGTAAATAGTGTATCGCCTCTCTCTATTTCAATTTGAACGTAAGCAATTTTATATGAAATCAATAACCATGTTACTATATTGTCTAAAATAGTTACAATAAAAAATAAAACGTAAAGATTATTATATACTATTTTTTTTACATTACAAAGTATTATGGATATTGTTATACATATATTTATTATTGTTAAAATAAAGACACTTACTATGTTTAGCTGTTTTCTATCACTTTGTATATCTTTATCATCTATTTTTTCAATAATTCCCCATTCAGGATTTGGTATATTGCTCATATTATTATTATCGAAAATAATAAAATAATAAATTGTTAATTACACATTTTTCACGTATTAATTTTTAGATATGCGTTCTAGCACATTATTAGGTACTCTTTCTATTGCGTTTATTGGTTGTATTCCTTTTACCAATACTGCCACCACATAAAATTCATTTTAGAGAAAGAAGTGGCATTATTTACAAATATTATATTATTGTTTTGTAATGTAGCAAATAATTATTCAGTTTCTGTTATTCTATTACCATCTTGTAAAAATTCAACATTTTCTGCGATTGTATATAAATTACCGGAACCTCTCTCTATAAAACTCATTATATATATATATATAAATTTATTTTTACACTACATTTATTATACACTTATATGACTATATCTACCGCTTATTGTATTACGTATTTCTGTACCCAACCCACCACCTTTATCAATTCTTTGCGAAATGCTTTCTCTTAGTAGACCAGGTTCTTCATCAGGTAAAACGTTATATAATTCATCAAATAAGCTTATTAAAAATAGTTCTAAAACACCAACCAAAATAACTCCATAAATCAAAAACATTTTATGTTTTCCTGTTTTTACCCATGTATTCCATATATTTATTATAGAATAAACCAATGTAACTAAGGTTAAAATAATATTAACCAACCATAACAAAAATATTTTACAAATCTCATAAGACACTTGATGAGTTATTACAAGGTTTTTATATTCTACTATTTTTACGCAAGTGATTATTATAGTTAGGATATTAAATATGATACTCAAATAAAAAAATATAGTATACAACTTTCCTTGAGGACTATTTTTATAAGAACAAATTATAACAGCTATAGTCATGCTTAAATTACATAATAATAATATGTAAAATCCAATAAATGACATTCCAGTTTGAGTTATATTATCATCTTCTATAAGAAAATGAATTATTGATGGATTTTCACCATTTGAAATTCGAGTTTCAATAGCTTCTTCCAATTTTTCTATTTTACCTGATTCTGATATGCGGGTTGCAAATTGCGTCACTATAATTTGTGCCTTGGTAAAAACATCTTGTAATACATCAGCTATTTCTGGTTCCAATGAACCCATAATATAGGATAATAATATAATAATATAATAAAATATTATAATATAGTTATTATACTATACTATTTTAGCTTTTTATATCAAGTGTCATATTTTTATCATTTTTATCATGATCATTATTTTGTTTCTTCTTAGAAATTTTCTTACGTATATTTGTCATTTGAAGAATATGCATTCCAATATAAGGTGTTATTGCTAAATTATTCATATAAGTTCTATATTTAAAACTGGACAAAATACTATCTTTTGTAAATTTAATACTATACCACCAAAACGCGGGTATAAAAATAGTTTTCCCCTTTTCCAAAACTACATCAATACTTTTCACCTTTTCAAAATCAGTAACATATTTTTGTTGGACACACCAAGGATCAACCAAAGATCTAAACTCATAATTTTCATAATCATTACAAGGATATAAATATTTCAGACTTTGTGGTGGAGCTAATTTAATCGTTACAGATCCTTCTGAACACAATAAGTAATTTCTATAATTCAATTCATATCTAAATGGTGTACATGTATTATCACTTCCTAATAATAAATCATAATTCATATTAGAAACCATATAGGGACGTAAATATTGGTCATTATATGTGAAATTTTTAATAGCACCACTTTCTTTTAAAAATTCTGTATTATTTTCTGAATAATACGAAGCATTTTTATCTTCATCAAATAATTTTTCCGAAGCACGTAAAAGTAGTGGTAAATATAAATCGTTATTCGCGTCATTTTCTTTTACATTTCTAATTTTAATTTCAAAAGCATTGTAATTTTCTACAATATGTTTTTTATTGGTTGTATTTATAATATTTGTATTTTCAAAATCAAAAATAACAGGTTGTCGTAAATCACAAATTTCTTCTAATTTTTCTTTTGAAACTTCTGCTATTTCGTAAACCTCTAAATCATTACTTTTTTTAATATGAAATTGGATATGTAAATAAATAAATAATACTATACAAAAAATCAAAAAACCAATAATTATTTTCATTTACTATGTAATGAAAATAGTTTTTAACTAAAAAAACGAAAAATTATATTTTAATATATATATATATATAAATGAGTGAAGCTGTGTATTATCTTGATGTCCTTGTTAAAACCCGTCTTGGAGACCGTATTGAAAACCGTGCATATATACCAACGCGTAGTGGTAGTTTACTTGAAGAATTCACCAATATTACATTTAAAGATGAAAAAACTGGTAGAGTAATAAGTGGTGGGCTATCAAGAGGAAACTTTATACGAAACCCATTTCACAGTGAATCATCAGTAGTATTAGATACGAAAGATATATTATTTATTTATTTATTTTTTTTATTTCCTAGCATAATAATTTTAATTGCTTGTTTATGTTATATTTACACATCACAAGTTTTAGATGACACATATCTTATAATGTTTTACGTTTTTGGAATTTTACTTAGTATTTTTGATTTACTTACGTTATCTCTAGATTGTATGGAAACAACAACAACTATGTCTATTAAAATAGTATTTTTTATATTAGGAACTATAACTTTTACATGTTCAGTATTAATCATATATTTTTCCAAAATAAAGTTAGATGCCGAACAATATACAACAATAACTCGATCAATTTGTATAGTTTTCATTGTAATATTTGCAATATTGACTTTGTATTATATATTTATATTTAAATCTAAGGAAAGATTGGAACCAGAAGAACATCCTAGAGCTAAAGCTTTACGGGAAAAATATATTAATAGAATTAGCGAAGGCTAATTCCTCAACTTTATTTTCGCTAATGTTTTTTTATCTACCCACACTTTCAATAAACTATACAATTGCGCAAATAGATAAGGAGTATTATGAACATAACATATTTCTAATTTATCAGGAAACTTTTCTTTCAAAATATTGCACATATTTTGAATAAAATATTTATTTTTATCAATATCTAATAATGTTAAATTATCTATATATACATTAGCAATAAAAGTGGTATGTTTATTTAATACACTATCAATTATGAATATCATATAGTTTAAAATAGTGGTTTCACTTGTGTATTGTTTTATTTTTTTTAAATAATCATGATTTATCATAATCTCATTATTATTTTCAATGTGACAAAATTTTTTTAATAATTCTTCCATTGTCGTCAGAGTATTTGATATTGCTATTGCTTTATATTCCATTATATTATACAATTGTAATATTTATTTTACTCCTTTTTCGCATTTATAATACTGTTGTTCCTACAACAATTAGTTAGTTTCCTCTATATTTTCTACACTATCATCTACAATTGTATTATTTTCCAAATTATCTACGTTTATACCATTGGTCAAATTATCTACAATATTTACATGATCATTTTCTAAATTATCTATAACTTCTTCAACACAATTATTATTATTTTCAATTTCAACTAAAGCAGCTTCAAAGTCCAAAAATTTTTCATTTGTTTCGTTCATAAATGATGAAATCTTACTATTTAAAGTGTTAATTGAATCCTTCATATCTTTAATTTCTTTATCAAATTTAGCTAGATGTTCATTAAAACTGTTCAAAATAGCACCATCGTTATTTTCTACACTATTTAATCTATTTACAATATTTTCAAATACTTCATCCGAAACCATTTTCATATTGCTATTAAAACCATTCGATTGATTATTTACATCAAAAGCTCCGTCAGTCATTGCTTCTTGTATAAATTGTTCCACTCTTCCTAAACGCAATGTTATTAACGCAATCGCATTTGGCACACTAATTTTGGTTTGTTGTTGTCCTTGTTCAACATTTACATTATTTCCTATCTTTTGTTTTTGTCCACCGCCAGATGTTTGGTATTGTTGTTGTTGTATATTATTGTTGTATCTAACATTACCTAAAGTTTGCTGTTGTTGCTGTGCAAAAACAGCTTGAGATGAAATTGATGTAACTGGACGCCCGGTATTTGAATTATTATTAGACTGTTCTCCTGCTCTTCTTTGTCTAGCAGCAGCAATTGATCTAGAACTACTCATTTTATAATAAATAAACACTTTGTTTTTAAATTACTTAACGCATTATTACACTTTTAACCAAATATTTAGTTTATGTAATTTCAAGCAACCATTTTCATTTTTATCATTTCATGACTTGTATAATCGGAAATTTGAAAATCGGAAATTTCATATTCATCAATTTTTTCTCTCTTATTAACTATTTTAATAGTAGGAAACCCCAAAGGGTTTTTAGTTAGTTGTAATTTAGCCGATTCAAAATGGTCTTCATAAATATGAACATTACCCATAAAATGGATAAACTCAAATGCTTCTAAATTACAATGATGTGCAATTAAATGTGTAAGAAAACAGTAGGATGCTATATTGAAAGGAATCCCTAATAACAAATCAGCACTTCGTTGGTACATAGCACATGATAATTTATTTCCGTCACAAACATTAAATTGACACAAAATATGACATGGTGGCAATGCCATTTTATTTATTTGACATGGGTTCCATGATGTCATAATATGTCTGCGACTATTTCTAGTTTCTGGATTCTGTAATTGTTCAATAATAAATTGTAATTGATCTATTCCAGGTTTATTTTCATCCAAAATATCCCCATTATTTACATTATATGGCGCATTAAAATGACGCCACTGAAAACCATATATAGGCCCTAAAATACCATCTGGATAATCCCCTAACCCGATATTTTTCATAAAATCTTTAGAAGAATTACCGTCCCAAATATGAACGCCATTTTTTTGTAGAATTTTATTATCTGTTTCACCACGAGTGAACCACAAAAGCTCTTTTAGACATGTTTTCCATGCCATTTTTTTCGTTGTTAGTAAAGGGATTTTACCGTTTTTAAGTGAAAAACGCATAGATCTACCAAAAACACTTTTGGTAGTACCATTTCTTCCTTTTTCTATAAATCCATCTTCTAGGACATTTTTAATTAGTTCTAAATATTGATACTCTTCATGTAACTTTGTATTATGTTCAATATGTTCAATATGTTCAATATGTTCAATATCCCTCAATATAAAATTACTTTTATATTCTTCATGTTCACTCATAATCTATTTATTTATTTATGAAAATAACTTTAATTACTTTTTATAGATTTTTAAATAATTATTTAATTCTTTTCTTTTCTTTTTATAAATCATATGGAAAGTTCAGATAATTCAAAAAAAGGATTCTTTAAGCATGTTTTTAATTTTGACAATGATTCTAAATCTGATGTATTAAATATTATTCAATATTCTTTATTAGCTATTATACCAGTTGTTATATTAAATAAATTTATGGCAAAATATGTTCCTGAAGCGGATGAAAAAAAGGGTAGTTTAGAAATTTTAGCAGAAATTGTAATACAAATTATTGTAATGTTTTTAGGATTATTCATGATACATCGTGTAATTGTATACGTTCCTACATATAGTGGTATGGAATATCCTGAAATTAGAGTTAATTATATTATTTTATCTGTTTTAATGATTACTTTAAGTTTACAAACTAAATTAGGAGAGAAGGTTAGTATTTTGGTAGATCGCGTGATTGAATTGTGGGATGGTAAAACAAAACAACTAACTAATGGTAGTGGAAAACAAGGAAATACCCGTACAAATCAACCATCTATGCCACAGATGCAACCTCAACAAATCGAAAACAATAATATGAATATGAATCAAAATGCGATAAATCAATCTTTGTATGGTGGTTCGACATCTATTAGCCAATTGCCTACTGCTAATATGAATGCACCTACCCAACAAATACCAAATTATAATGACATGTATCAAAAAGACAACACACCTTTGATTAATGCGGCTACTCCTGGTGGTATGGAAGGGTTTTATGAACCTATGGCAGCAAATTCAGTGTTGGCTGGTTCATTTGGTTCATCATGGTAAAACTAAAATATAATAAAGATATATTTTTATATACAATAATAATAAAAATATATGGATGTCACTAAATTATACAAAGCTTTGGATGATGAAACTAATGAAAATCTATTCAATTTTACAACAAAAAAACTAATAGAAATGAATCTAAAAATTATTAATGAACTTCAATTAGAACGTTCAAAGTCATTAGAAATCATGAAAAAACTAAAAGGATACAAATATGTCGATGAGCTAAGTGATTTGAAATATGGCACTTACATAAGATGGATCCCAATAAGTGATCCAAATCCATCTAGCATTCGTCTTATAAAGGGCGCATTATTTTGTGATATTAAAATTAAAGAAGACGGGGTTTATGTAATTTGTAAAAATTACGGTTATTCCAACAAACATTTTCAAATTAAATTAGACGAAAATCTAGTATTTCAAAAATTAACAGATCAGGAACAGGTATTGCTCTATGCTTTAGACCATTTATCCAAATAGTTATTTTTTATTTTTTCGTGTTTTTTTGTTATTCACACAATTACAGTCATTAAATAAACCTTTAACAAATTTACCTATACGTATCATTTCAATGTGTGTTTTGTCTATTGTTTTTTTTACTGTACCCAAATGTCTCCCACGATGATACTTTGTTACACTTTTAACAGCTTTGTTATTTTTTATGCTTACTTTACGCACTATCTTTTTACCACCTCTTTTAGTAACTTCTATATTTTCATAAAAAAATTTTTCCTTCATTTTTCTATAATATATTTATATTATTATATTATTATATTTTATATAAAACACTTGAAAATGAATATTGTTATTGTACACTTATTTCATATTATAATCGTCGGAGGGTTATTTTTATATATTGGTATAAAGCAAAAAAACATGCCTACAATCATGTATAATGTAATTTTAGCTATAGGATTACTTATATTATTTTATCACGGATACAAAGGTGCTACTAAAATACTGATTGGTAAAAATGCGTGGGTAAATTTATTCCATGTTTTAATTGTAGCACCATTGCTTATTTACACTGGTTACAAAAAAATAGATACACCAAGATATATTTATGAATTTATATTCATGTTAGCTTTTGCTACAATTGGGTATCACGGATATTATTTATTTTTCTAGAAACATAAAATCAAATAAAACAAATGTCAAAAATTACACATGTTGGTCTAATAAAAATAATATTTTTCATCTGGTGGAAACATATTATAATAAGCCTGATCACACTTATTTTCAAAATAATTATTAATATATTGGCTGACTTTTTTACTAATATATTTTTCTATGTTTCTAGATTTTTCTATTTCAATGCTTGATATAGGTACATCATCTTGCCATAAACCTTTAATTTTTATTTCACCTTTTCCTTCTTTATTTCCATTTATCCAATTTCCTTCATATTCTTCTTCGTAAAATTCTACATTATCACCATTATGAAAAATCTCTTCTTTATATGAACACCTACCAAATCCATGTCTTACATCATCCTTCCATTCTCCATCATAAACAACATATCCGTTATAGGAATTAAATTTTCCTTTCCCACAACGAACATCATTTACAAATTCACCTTCGTATGTATCACCATTTTCAAAGTTATATTTTCCATATCCTTTTTTGATATCATCTTGCCATTCCCCATCATAAACAATATATCCGTTATGGGAAATAAATTTTCCTTTCCCACAACGAAGACCATTTACAAATTCACCTTCGTAAATATCACCATTATCATAAATATATTTCCCATATCCATGTTTTACATTATCTTTATAACACCCAATATATGAACTTTTATCATTTGAATAAATCATTACGCCATATCCATGCCTAATATTATCACTATTTTCAATTTCTTTAATTTCACCTTTATAATTTGAGCCGTCATAATAAATAATAAAGTCATTTCCGTATTCTACAAATAAAGAATCATTTTCAATACGAGTGATTTTCATAGTTAATTTTAGTAAGTAGTTTTTTATTCGAAATTTTACATAACAAAAATATTCATTTTTTTTTATTATGTAAAATAATGTAAAACTCATAAAATTTTAGCATATAGTTTGTACCCATTTTTTATTCACAACAGCTTCAACACTTTCAAGTGCACCTTCTACCCATCCTTGGTATGTACTTACTGCTTCCCCTACAACTAAAATACCGTCCATTGGATGCTGTGCTTTGTAAATAAATTCACTACGATTTTTATAAGGTCCGTGTAATGGAGAATAATAATGTGTACCTATTGGCCAATAAAAATCTTTCAAATCTTCTATTTTAAGTGATTTTTCTGGTATACCCAAACTTTGTTCAACCAATTTTTCGTAAAATTTTCTATTAGTATAATTATTCTTCAAATAATTTTTTAATATTTCAGCATTAAAATTATCACTATAAGCAATCATGTATACACCATTTTTTGAGTTAATGGGTATAATTTTTTGTAAAGGTCCAGGAACAATAGTATAATTAGAAACATATTTTTCCAATACAGCAGATGATTTTTTATCAAATTTAGCATATAAACGTAAAAATGGTTGTGAGTGAATCTCATTATAAACACTTTGTGGTTTTAAAGCACCAGGAATAAGTTTTTTTATACCAGAAATTGTTGTAGCTAAAATGACCTTATTACAATAATAAGCAATATTTTGTTCTGTTCTAATTTCAAAAAGAGATGGTTGATCACTATCATTAATTTTTGTGATACTAGTAACATTATTTGAATTTTTAATATTTTTATAATCAATATATTCACATAGTCTTTCTACCAATTCTTTCCATGGTATATATAAAATAGGCCATCCTCCCTTATTGTCGTCCATTCCATAATTATATAAAGTTTCATAAATATCGGCATTTTCGTAATCAGTATAACCAGCATAAATAGTAAATAACTTATAATTATGATCTCCCAACATGAGTATTCCAAAATCTTTGAAAGGCAAATGTTTGTATTTATCAGGATTTTTATTATATTCTGTTTTCAAAAAATCGATAATTTTAACAACATCAAATTCATAATGATTCGGTAATAAATTAGAATAATTCATGATAGAAATTGATTTCTCAAAAGGAACATGTAATTCACGCAATAATTTTATTAATAATGGATTCGTATCTTTTCTACCAATACCCGCACCAGTAACAATTTGTGTCCCGTGAAAAGTTTCATTATTCATTCTTCCACCGATCCATTTTTTTTTATATTTTTCTAAAACTAAAAAACTGATTTTATCGGACATTTTTTTAATTTTATATGCTGAATATAAGCCAGCAATTCCTGATCCAATAATAATAATATCATAAATTTTAATTGATTGTTTCATAATTATATAAATATAAGTAAGTTTATATAATTATATTTTTATATTTTTTTGCGCATTTTAATTGTTTTATTAAATTTGTTAGTTTTATTAAACTTGATAAATCTTGGTGTTTTACATTGAAAACTGCCGCGTCGTAAACCCTTTTTATTAAAAATTGTTTTAGTACAAATACCAATTGCACGTGCTTCATTATTTATTTGACTAGGGCTATTTATTATTTTAATACATTTACATAATTTGTCGGACAATATTTTTTCAGCTTCATTTACTAGTAACTCTTTTGATTTAGGTATACTTTTATTGTAATATTCTAAAATATTAATATAATCTTTGTAGGATAAATTATTTTTAGTTTTAGCTTTATAATTAGAACGACTCATAAATTTTGTATAATATTTATATTAATCTATACAAATATTATAATTATATTTTTAAAGTTATAAAAAATAAGGTTATATAATATTACAATCTGCTATGAAAATCGTGGTTTTTGATTTAGATGAAACATTAGGTTATTTCGTAGAATTAGGCATATTTTGGGATAGTCTTAATTTGTATCTTTTGAAAAATAATAAAGAAGAATTGAATCAAAATGACTTTAATAATATGTTAGATTTATATCCAGAATTTTTACGTCCAAATATAATAAACATTCTAAATTATTTAAAACAAAAAAAAACCAGTAATTTTTGTAATAAAATAATGATTTATACAAATAATCAAGGTCCTCGTAAATGGTCAAACCATATTATATCTTATTTCGATTCTAAAATGAATTATAAACTATTTGATCAAATAATATCAGCATTTAAAATTAATGGGAAACGTGTCGAAATATGTAGAACAACACACGATAAAACATATAAAGATTTTATTAGTTGTACAAAATTGCCATTAGATGCTGAAATTTGTTTTTTAGATGATAATTATTTTCCTGGAATGACAAATAACAATGTTTATTATATTAATATAAAACCGTATATGTATGAATTATCTTTTGAAGAAATGTATAAAAGATTTTTAGATAGTACTCTTGGAAAAAAATTTTTAGAAAATATTCCCATACTCATGGATAATAGTAACAAAGAGCAACAATGGATTGATTTTATGAACAAGAATATTAAACTATATAATTTCCAGGTAATTGAAAAAACAGATACAGAATTTGAAATTGATAAAATAGTAAGTAAAAGGATACTATTTCACTTACAAGATTTTTTTAATAAATCAACTAAAAATAATACACGGAAAAATTTTCAAAATAAAAGAAATAAAATCTGTAAAAGCTGTAAAAAACGTTAAAAAATATTGTTGTAATCACTATTATCACTATTATCACTATTATCACTATTATCACTATTATCACTATTATCAATAGTATTATATATTTCTAATGTTCTAGCGCTAGGATCATTCGCGTTCGTGTATTTAGGCATCCAAAAATAGGGTACAATATTGTCACAATTTGGATAATGACAATCAAAAATATGTTTATAATAAAATTTTTCGGTTTCTATATTAGGATTATATTTTGCGAATATATTATTATTACTACTATTTTCACAGTCACTATAATAATTTTCGTAATTTAAATTAATAGATATTAATTCTTGTAAAATAACAAATAATGAACGACCTTTACTACTAACTCCGTCACTAAATGCTTCTTTACGGCGCCATAATATTTCACCTGGTAAAATCTGTCGATCAAACACATCTTTAAAATTTTCACTAGTAAAACTATTCCTCAACAAGTATTTTTCAATAATTTTATTCGTATCAAACCTTATTTTTTGTGGAATAGACAAATAATAATTTACAAATGTTTTGTCCAAAAAAGGTGTTCTTGGTTCTAACCCATTAGAAGATATTGATTTATCTGATCTCAATACATCAAACAAATGAATATCTTTTAGTAATCTTCTCGTTTCACAATCAAATTCTATACAATCTGGACATTTTGACATATATAAATATCCACCACATAATTCGTCAGAACCATCGCCATTAAATATCACTTTAGCATCACTGTTATTACTTATATATTTACCTAATAAATAATTACCAATACTTGCTCTTACAGTAGTTGTATCATAACTTTCAATAGTGTATATAAGTTCTGGTAAAATTTCAAACACTTCCTTTTCAGTTAAAATTATTTCAGTGTGTTTCGTACCCAAATAATCAGCAACAATTTTAGCATGTTTAAGATCCTCTGAATCAGCCAATCCAATACTATATGTTTCAATTTTCTTATCCAACCCGAACTCTAATTTAGAGAAATTACTTACTAATGCGGTAATTAAACTACTATCCAATCCACCAGAAAGTAAGCATGCTATAGGACGATCTGTATTTAAACAACGTTTTTTAACAGCATCACATAAATAATTAGTAATATTTTTTTGATATTCTTTTATACTATCACTGGAAGAATTAAATGGTATATAATAATTACAGTTATATGGAAATGTCGGAATAAAATAAGCTTGATTTTCAGTTATTAATTCCCATTTAGAACATGCTTTACTTGATAAAAAATATTTAGAAAATGTCCCTGGTTGGAATTGCTGAATCTCATAAGATGTATTTTTTACAAATTCACTCAAACACTTTAATTCAGAAGCGAACCCTGTAATACTGGAAATATCAGCATTTTTATTTTTTAATAAATAGAGAGGTCTTACTCCATATGGATCTCTTGCTATGTATATGAAATTTTCCATATTATCTTTTAACCTCAAATCATATAAAATAAATGAAAATACACCATCCAACATCTTTAAAGTTTGTTCCATACCATATCTGATATATAAATGTATAATAACTTCACAATCAGAGTTGGTTACAGGTTGAATATTCATTAATTCATATAAATAATTATAATTGTAAATTTCACCATTACAGATCAATACAACATTATCTATATTAAATGGCTGGTTTGAGATTGAATCTAATCCATTAATAGCCAGTCTATGAAAACCTAAAAACACATTGTGATAAATAATATATTTAGAATCTTCTGGGCCTCTATTAACACCTTTATAAAATTGTTCTTTGTAACTTTCCACATTATTTTGTTCACCGTTTAAGATACAGAAAATACCACACATATAATTACTATATAATATATATAATTACTATCTAAACCTTTATAGCTATATAATATTTACACATTTGATTTAGAAACAAAATTCATAAAATTATAAATTTATCAAAGATGTAATTATTAAGAAATATAAATATATAAAATATAAAAATATATAAATATAATAAATATAACATCAATGAAGACATCATGCGTATCAGAAATACATAATGAAACGAATCAAAGAATTTATGATAGAAACATTCCTTCTCAAATGTTACAACCTTATATAAATGTAAGACCAGTAATGACAAAATATTCTTATTTACCAATTGTTGACCCTAGAAAAGAATTAAATGTCAAAATGGAAAACTTGCCAACATTTAATCCACACACTGTATTTAATCCTGGTAACACGCAATCTCCATGGTCTGGATTTGCTGCGAACATAAATACAGAATCAGATTTAAGAAACCAAGTTTTTGCTCTCCAAAAATGTAGTCAATCTGTATATGTTCCAAATAGTAATAGTGATTTGTATAATTATTCGTTTCATCAATCTCAACAATATAAACAATATCAACCTCATGATTTGCTATTTAATAAACAATCATTTGATCATTTTAATCCTAATCCTAATTCAAATATTGTAGGGTCGCAAATTTTTTCAAATCCTACTAGAGTACAAGTGAGAGATTTAGTATGAATCGATTAAAAATAAGTAAATTAAATATAATATATTATATTTATATATATTTAGTAAAACATGAGTTATAATAACTATGTTGACAGTGATGATGAAGAAATGACAGAAAGAGAGCGTGCTTCAATATTAAAAGATGAAGCAGAAGATGAAGAAGAACGAAAAAGAATGCTTTTAATTTTAAATAATACTGAAAATTTTACACCTTTAATAAACGCCATTAATAAAAGAGATATAGGTGCTGTTACAAAGTTATTAGAAGAAGGTGCTGATCCAAATGAAGCTGATAAACTATACAAATGGTGCCCATTAAAATGGCTTGATTTTCCAGTTCATTATTACTATTTAGATATTACTCCAACTTTTAATCTTGAAAATTTAAGAAAACTATTAATAACTAATGGAGCGAAAGATTGTTATAACTCCAAAGAAGGTATTATTGGTCCTTATGACTTTTCAGAAGTTTTCAAAGATATTAAAGGTGGAAGAAGTAAACGAATAAAAAGTAAAAAACCCAGAAAATCAAGAAAATCACGAAAATCACGAAAATCACGAAAATCACATAAAAAAGGTAAAACTATCAAAAGGCGTAAACATATGAAAAAATAAATAATATTTTATAATAGTTTATATATTCAATTATTGTAAAATGTCAGAAGAATTAATACATCAAATAACTTTAGATTGTTTAGTAAACAAAGGTGTTTATATTAAAATGCAACACAAACCTGTAGTCAATAAAGTGAGTAAAAAAGACAAAAAATTTTATAGAAAACGCATTTTAAATTTGACAAGAGAGTTGTTATTGAAAAAAGATAGTGAATACAATGAAATTAACCCTGATATTAAAAATGGGTTTGATATTTTTGTTAAAACGTGTATTCAATATTTCAAAGTGATTGATAAAAACGATATCATTCAAGAAGACTATACTATTTTTGACGAAGAAGGAATACATATAAACGAATGTATTTTAGAAACAGATACAAACATGAATCATAATAATGAAAATGATAATAAATTATTTATGCGTACAATAAAAGCAAAATCAAATTTAGATAAATTTGTAAAAATTAAATCTATAAAAAAAGAGGAAGACTTTATTTTACCAAAAATTAGAGAAATACATTTAGATGATCCGTTATTAAGAAATAAAGGAATACAAAAAAAAGAAAATATCAATATAAATTATGATGACAACAAAAAAAAAGATGGTATCTAAAAATCAAAAAAAACACAATAGAAATCATAAAACAAATAAAAAAAAATCTAATACAAAAATAATTAGTAAAAGAAAAAGTCGCTATAATCGTAATCATAAAGTCAAAAATGAAGACATATCTTTAGAAAAAGTAAATTGTAGTCCCAAGGATAATAAAGAAGTAAATAAATTTACATGTTATACTGATAAATCACTAATTATTTTGAGAGATAAATGGAATAATCGGCATCCTGATGCGAAAATAAACACGAACGACACAAGATTAATCCATAAATTGTTGTCAAAATATTTAAGTAACGTGTGTAATAAAGAATCTTGTTGGTTGAAACAAAACCTAGATTTTGGTGAATTATCCGAAAATTTTAAAGATTCATTTGCTCCAGAATCTCCGAACGAATGGAAACAAAACCCGAATGAATGGTTGACAAGCATTGATATTATAAAGGTAATGAAACAATATGAAAAAGCATATAAATGCTTTGATTTTATGGGTCCGACTCCAATTGATTTTGAAAAAAAACAAATAAATAATAAATGTGTATGGGAAGAGTTATGTAATTTTAATTTAAAGGATCAATTAAATGAGAAAAAAACAAAGATCGGTATTATTTTTAATACTGATACTCATGATAAACCAGGTAAACATTGGATTTCTATGTTTATTAATATTAAAACACACAAAATATTTTTTTTCGATAGTGTAGGAAATACTGCTCCTGTTGAAGTAATGGATTTTGTAGATAAAATAAAATATCAAGGGGAACAAATGAATCCAAAAATAAAATTTGAATTTGATGAAAACCATCCAGTTGAACATCAATATGGTGACACTGAATGTGGCATGTATAGTATATTTTTTATTATTCATATGTTAGAAGATAAATTAACTTCTCATTATTTAAAAACACATATTTTAAAAGATGAATACATGGAGTCATTTCGAAAAATTTATTTCAATGATAATTTATAGAAGATAGTTATAAGTATATATTTATTATGATACAATATTAAATATATTAAAACAATAAATATAAAACATCACATGTCAATACAATATTTTTTAAATATAGAAAATATAAAACTTTTATGGGAAGTTTTATTAGAAGAACCGTTAATTAAACAATATTTTGATACACCAAATAAATATAAAGAGTTGAGTATTATTTTTGAATCAAACTTAAAAAGTTTTTATGAAATAGAGAAAAACAACTGTAATAATTTAATAGAATTAAATAAAAAGTTTATTTTGTTAATTATGACATGGTTATTCAAACAATCAAATAAAACTATTCCTGAAATCAAAGAAAATAGTAGAAAAATAACGATATACGAAGACACCACCAATGATATTATAAATGATACTAGTATCAAAGAATTAATAACGTATGAAGAAATTAAAAATGAGCGTGTATCTCAATTTGAAAAACAACTTTCAATAAAGCAATCTGAATTTACAAACAGTATACAAAAATCAATACCACCTACACCAAACTTTAGTGACAAGGTAGATGAACCTATATATGAAATTGATTTAGAAATAAAAAAAATACAAGAGCAACGAAATTATGATATTGAAATTATAAATAAAAATCATCAGAAAAATATTACGGCGCAAAAAAGTGGTGAAAAACATATTTCATGGGCAGATAATCATGTGAATGGAAGCAATGATATACAAAATGATAATATTTTAAGTAAACTTAAAAAAACAAATGATGTATTTTATGACCCAAACAGCATATACGAAAACAATAATATAATAAATGAGACAAATCAGCTTAATGAGACAAATCAGCTTAATGAGCTTAATGAGCTTAATTTGTTAAAAAATGAGGTCGCAACACTTAAAAATAATTTAAATATACTTATCGAAAAATTTGAAAATTTTATTGATGAAAAAAATAAAAATGAATTAAACTAACAACATAATTATTTATAATAACAAACAACTGTTATAAATAATGTTTTTCCTATCATATTTCACATTTTATAAGTGTTTACTAATCATTTTAGTATTATTCATTCATAATACTAAGTCTTCATCGAATAATAGATTATTACAATTTCGTAATTCATTTTTGAGATTTTATATTGCTACAAATAATATAACAAAAACAAAGACAAATGAATATTCAAAAAAAATAGTTGAAAAAACCAAGAAGAAGAAAAAATTTACGAATCGTATTTATAAAAAAATCGAAACAAAATATCGTGATTTTACGATATTTTACAATAGTTTATCAGAAGAAGAAAAAGAAATAATCGACTTTATTATTTCACTATGTTATTAATTGTTTGAATCATGCCGATCGTGAACCATACTCACATGGAGTCGGACTTCATGTTCGCTATGTTCTGCTACGTAGCTGTCAACGAAGGAGCAACATCAATCTATGATCCTACTGGTTTGAAGACCCGTTCTCCCTTATCATTTATTTCAAGAGTGCCAATTTGTACTGGTATTACATCTGGATTCTCCAGTGCTTCTAAATAAGTTTTTTTATCATAAATATTTAACAAACTACGATTCATTCGCCTGTAAACATATTCTTCTCCATTTAATGTGATAGGTTTACCCTCCCATTCTATTTTCTTTTTATTCGCTCTTACAGTTATGTCGTTTTGTTGATTTGAATAATCGGGAACATAACTAAATTTTGTATTATTAGGATCACCAAAGTTCATACATTTACCATTTGAATAAATATAACAATCAAACGCGGATTCTTTAATTGCTTCTGTAAGTTGTAAACTTAATTTGGCTTTAATTTCAGAAATTTCAAATAATAGCTGGTCACTTGTTACAGGAACTTTTGGTTCACCCTTTGATAAATCTTTTCGTTTTAATTCAATCGCATCATCTGATTTAAGTTGTTCAGCTGAAAATACCATTAAATATACAAATACTTCTACGGTTTGTAACGCACGTGGAAGATTTTTATGACTACAAATACGCCGTGCTCTCCCAATTACTTGTTCAGTTCGAACAGGATGCCAGTAAGGTTCCATAATATGTACATAACGTGTATTCCTCAAATTAATACCTTCTGAACCAGACGATGTAATCATAAGAACTTTAATAATTTCACCCATATTATTGTTATTTGCTATTTTCTTTAACTTGGCGGATAAATTTGTAGGAATATAATCCCATTCACCATTATAAATTCGCCGAATAATTTCTTTTTCTTCCGAGGTTTCAGTGCCAGTGTATAAAGCATAAGCTGGTTTTCCGAGATCTTCATCAGGAATATCAATTTCCCAAAGATCAGAACCGGTTTTTTTTAATTTAAATCTAGCAAACCCATTTTTCTCCAAAACTAAACTAAATAAACCAATCCCTTCTAAAGTTCTAAATTGACTATAAACCAAATGAAGCCCTAAATATTCTGGATCTTTAATATTATCCAAAATATGTAAATATTTAGGACTAAACCTAGACAATGCTTCCACTGTCAAATAATCATTGGAATGATCTTTAATATGTTTAATAGCAGCATCAATTTTTTCTTTATAAGTATCTCCTCCTAATTTGTCTAGAATTTGGTCCCCTTCTTCTTCGCCTTCATTTTCATTATTTACGTCTACATTCGTTTCTTCTTTTTGAGCTTGTTTTAATAAATCAACAACTTGGGACTCATCGATATTTCCTGTTTCTGTAACTTGTTTACGTTTACCTAAAGGCATAGGTCTTTCATTCATTACAAAATTACAATATAATCGAGAGAATATTCTATAAGTTGAAGTTGCTTCTTTGTATAAATCATCTAATTTTTGCGGTTTTTTAGATCCTTTTTCTAATTTTCTCTCTTCTCTTCTGGCTGATTCATAAATTTTAAATTGAAAATCACTCATTGGAATTCTAACTACATGATAATCAACACCTAATGTTTTATTGAATACAGGAAGTAAAGTTTCTTGAGCACTTTTAAAATAAGAAGATAAACCAATAATTCGCCGTTTAAGAGAGTCGATATTTTTTAAATTTTTACTTACACTGTCAATATATTGATTTTCAAATATATCAAAATCATCAGGTAATGATTTCATGTTTTTTATTTTTATACCATCTGCTAAAACATCAATATCGTTTTTTCTTAAAATACTAATAATCCTTCTCTCGAAATCATCGTCGCTAATAAAATCCACATCGAAAACATTAATACCGTCTTCATTTTTTTTTACATTAGACACACCTTGATAACCAGATGAACTTTTAATCTTATTTTTAAAACCAAACGGGTTACGTGTTATTGTTAAAATTTTACTGGATGGCGAATAATCTAGATAATCTAATGATTTCTCTCCTAACAACATTTCCTGAAGAGTATTTTTATCTACTTTCTTAGTCGATTTAACATTCAATGGAATATTCCATGTTTTTATATAACCCCTTAAAATATTAAAAAGTATACCAAATTCATTTGGATAATTAATAATAGGTGTTCCTGTCAACATGATTATTTTAGCATTTTTAGCACTCATTAAATATTCATATAATTTTATTGAAAGAAATTTCGGAGAATATTCTTTCTCTCCTTTTTCATTTTCAGGTATGATTTTTTCTTTTTTGATTTTATTGACAATTCTACTGATTAAATTGTGTGCTTCATCGATTATAATAACAGAATTATCAAATAAATTTTTAGTAAAACCTGAAGTTAATTCTTCTAAACGTTTAGTACGCAATCCATTATAATTAATAAAAACATATTTGTTTCGAATCATTTCATTCAATTGATCATCTAATGACTTTTTATCAACTGCTGTAAGTTGTTCATAATTGGGAGTCTTTTTTATATTTATAAACCATGCTCCTTTATGCTTTTGAATATATTCTTGTGATAAGTTTAAAATAGTAGATAAGGTTTGTAATGCTTCTGGATTCGTTTCAGTAGAAATAAACTCCCAATATTGATTTTTCTTGTATAAAAAATCACCGCATCGTTTCAGTTCTTCCATATAATTTGTCCTTAAAGATGCTGGAAGCATTATAATAATTTTTTTTGTATCTTTCATTCCTTCAGCAATAGCAATACTACTACAAGTATTATGCGTTACTGTAAAGTCGCCAATCAAATATCTACAATTTCCATCTAACGTAAAACCATAATAATCATCTTCTCCTACATATTGAACTGAAATTCCTGTAACAAGAACATCTTTAATTTGTTGTCTTGATGAAGATTGTTTCCTTGGAATAAGAGTTGGTATAGTTTCAAGACCTTTGCCATTTATATGTATTCTCCAACCAGTTCCATAATTTTTTACTCCATTATGGGTCCATGATGTTTTCTTACATGCTTTATAACATGAAAACCCTAGACTTCTTGCTAAATAGATTACATCATCCATCATTGCTTCATTTTTTTGTGTAAATTCAAACCCACCGTTTTTACATAAACAACCATCACTATCTATTAAACCAGCCAGTAATTTCAAACGATTTTCCCTAGAATTACACTTGTAAATCATAGGAATATGTTTATTATTTAGCAAGTTAAGATCTTTTAATGTAGTTAAAAAAAAGTTTTTTTCGTTATTTAGACCTTTTATACTATAATGATAATTACTTTTATAATCAAAAATTAAATTATATTTTGAAACATTTTTAGCAAAATAATATACAACAGTAGAATCTTGACTTGTTATTGTGGAATGATTTGAATGCCCGTCACCCAACCAATACCCTATCATATATGGGTCTAAAGGTAATTCTTTTTCAGGAAAATCAATTGACACTTTGTATCCCTTTAAAAAGCTCTTCTTTTTATCAGACAATTTTAAATAATCTTTTACAGCAATTTCATAAACGTTGTCATTTGTTTTGGGATTACTTTGTATATTTTCAAAAAATATTGTAGCTTGTTGTTTCATTTCTTCTTTATTTTTAAGATCATTTGGATTAAATGTAAAAGTTTTGGACAAAAATTCATTATTTTCTAACCATTGAATGTTATAATTAGTATTTGATTTATGGTTGTTACAAGAAAATTTCGGAAATCCTGATGCGCGCAAACATAAAATATGTTCTTGATTTACAGTATATTTTTCACCTTTTACTGGAATAATGTCGTACATTTTATCGCGTCCTCGCGCTAAGGAAGTTACGGTTCTAGGTGTTGAATCATCTCCCATTAATAAATCACCAACTTGAATATTTTCTATTAATTTTATTTCACCATTTGACATGATAATAGGTGTGCCTTTACGCATACATTTTCCAGCACCCAAACCATGGTACAGTAACAATCCTCGATAAGGGGTAAACAAGTTCATATAATCGCGGACTATTTTTTGATGAGTTAAGAGAGAAAAATCACCATTGTCTTTACCAATATCGTCACATGATATGTTTGCTTTCATTGATTCCAATTCTTTTTTATAAGGTTCAAAAAGGGAATTGATAAAATTAACAAACAATTCACGGTTATTCATGTAATAACTGGAAACCTTAATGATGACAGGAGGCTGTTTTTTTGCTAATCTATCATCTAGTGACGTATCGCCAATTTTAACAAAATTTTCAGGGCCTAAAATGGCGACACCTTTTTCTACCTTTTTCGTAGTCCTACCAGTTCGCGGTGCTTTTTTTTCAGGTATTACAATATCAATTGGATCAACTTCATTTTGCGCAACTTTTTCAAAGTTGATTGGTTCATTTTGCGCAACTTTCTCAAAGTTGCTTGGTTCATTTTGCGCAACTTTCTCAAAGTTGCTTGGTTCATTTTGCGCAACTTTTTCAAAGTTGCTTTCGTCTTCATCAATAATGACTAATTTTTTTTTCGGAAGTTTCTTTACCTTTGGCAATTCTTTCACAATAGATGGCGTAATTTGTGAAATAGGTTCTATGTATTCATTTACTGGTTTCAATTTTGTTTTTATCATTTTATTATCAGCCATTTTTTTTAATAATCCTTCTAGATCATAACCTTGATTCGTGTCATCTACTATTATCATTTGCGGGGGTTGATTCTGATCGGCAATATCAATAATTTCTAAATTTTCGTTGTTTTTTTCATTATCATCATCATCAGATATTTCGCCTTCTTCCTTTTCAACTGGTATTTTTTTTTGAACTATAGATGGTTTATTTATTTCATAATCACCTCTAATAGCAACAATGACAGGTTTTTCTTCTTCAATAGTTGGTTTTACCATTAATTTTTGTTTTATCAGTTCTAAAGGATTCATTATTCCTGTTATAATAATTCAATATTTAAAACTTTTATATTTATCTAGTAAAAATAACAATTATAATAATGATACAATATTTTGAGTTACTTCATCTAAATTATTTTCAGGAATACATTGAATTGCTTCATTACAAGCAATTTGTTCAGCCTTTCGTTTTATTTTATGTTGCCCTTCCCCCATAAATAAAAGAACCTTTCTATGTTGTGAAACATAATCGTGAATCGATTTAAATGTCTTAAAAATACTTATATTAACAGAATCACTATGCGAAACATTATGAATTTGTTGTCCTAAACATAAATAAACACCCATTTTATATCCCAAATCTGGATCGTGTTCAATTTCCAAATAATGCGGTGTAACCTTGAATTCTTTTTGTATTTTGACCTGAAGAATATTTTTATAATTATCATCATTTGTAATGAGAGCAATCCAATCAATATGCTTTTCAAAAATATTTTCTACGAACTTTTGTGCCATTTGAAATCCTGGCCCCGTAACAAACATTGACTGAAACCATCCTTCTTCATCTTTCACTGTAATTTTATTAAAGTCCAAGAAAAGAGCTCCTAAAAAAGATTCAAAAAGACATCCTAATTTTTTTAAATTGGTCCGTATTTTCTTTTCCTCAGCATGTTTAGATATGATTAACCATTTATGTAATCCCATTTCAAGAGCAATTTTTCCAATGGCTTCATTTTTAACAATCGCAATTTTTTTTTCCGTCATGAACCCTTCATTCTCCTTTGGAAACCGTCTGTATAAATAATATTTTGTCACTAATTCCAAAATACCATCTCCTAAAAATTCCAGACGTTCATTGGATTTACTGCTTAATGGCATACAATCTGTAGGACGTTCTACTATGGTAATATTTTGTGCTAAATTCTCAAAATTAGGTCGTTTCGTGTAGGAACGATGAACAAAAGCGCGCTCATAAAGGGCCATGTTGCTTATTGTAGGCGGTATTCCGTATTTTGAAAGAATATTTTGAACGTCATCTAATGTAATCTTAATATTTAATGGGTTGAATGGATTAAATATTAAGCCTTCTTCGGTTTTGATAATATCGTCGTCGTGTGCTATTTTTACGTCTGTCATTGTGTTGTATATATTCGGTGAGATGACTTTAAATGACTTTCATATATTGTTTTTATCTGGGGTTTATAAATAGGTGGGTTTGAAATGGGTTTAAATATACGGATGGTATATTATATATACCAATAGACCGCAAATGGAAAATGAAATTTGGAAAACTATTGAAGAATTTCCAATTTACGAAGTTAGTAATTTAGGAAGAGTCAAAAATACAAATAGTCGAAAAATTTTACGTGCTAATATAAAATCAGGTTATTATAATATTTGTTTAACAAATAGTAATTATAGAAAAACGTGTAAGGTTCATAGACTTGTTGCAATCGCTTTCATACCTAATCCTGAAAATAAAAGTGATGTTAATCATAAAGATAAAGATAAATTGAATAATAAGTTATCCAATTTAGAATGGATGACAAGGAAAGAAAATAATTCACATAAATCACAAACTCTTATTTATAAAAGTAACAAACACAAACCTCTGTTACGTATTGATAGTGATACCAATGAAATAATAGAAAAATATGATTCAATAGAATTAGCAGGAATATGGGCTTACAATAATCATTTTACTAAAACAACTCATAATGGTAGAAACGCAGTAGGCAATTGTGTTAATGGATTATCAAAAAGAGCTTATGGTTTTAAATGGGAATATGAGAATAAATATGAAGATTTAGAAAATGAAATGTGGAGAGAAGTTATTATAAAAGATCTTGACATTACTATTTATGGAAATAAAAAATATTATGTTTCAAATTTAGGAAGATTTAAAGATAGTGAAGGATTGATAAGAGATAATTATAAAGTAAATGAAAATGGATACATAAGAGTATATATTTACAATAAAACATACGCAGTTCATCGATTGATTGCATTTGCTTTTTTAGAAAATCCTGATAATAAAGAACAAGTAAATCACATAGATGGTAATAAATTGAACAATACAGTTGATAATTTAGAATGGGTAACTAATAAAGAAAATCAAATTCATAAATTCAAAATAGGTTTAGGAAATAATTTTACCAGAACAATTATTCAATATGATTTAGAAGGAAATTTAATAAAGGAATTTAAATCTATTGTTTCCGCAGCAAAAGAAATGGGTTTTTCTAAGAGTAATATCCAAGGTGTCTTATTAAATAAAAGAAAAACTGCGGGCGGATTTATTTGGAAATATTTAGATTAATATTTTAAGATATAAGTTTTTTAAAATTAAAATATATTCGTAATGTATATAAACATGGTGCTAATGAATTCGAGTAAAAATGCAAGGAATGCTGCGTCCATCTGTAATAGAACAAACGTGTGTGGAGGCCCAAAAAAAGCCGGCATTGCTTCTCGTCAAGGGTTTTTTATGCAAAGTAATCCTTCATTGAGAGGAGCTCCACAATCTCTTCCTTTAATTTGTATTCCAAATACAACTGTCCAGACACAAAAATACGGTTACAAGGCTACTATTGGTGGAAATATGGGTTAATAGTATTCACGTCATTATTATTTTTTATTGCGATTTTTACAAAATACTATTTAACTTCAAAATAATTTAATAACAAATTATTAAATTATTAAATAACTAAAATTACCATGTTTATTAAAATTGATTCACGCGAAAAAGATCTTCAAGACAAAATGTCATACTATGTTTCTTTTATTCCTGCTTTTAGAAACTTAAAAGTAATTATTGAAACATTACCTATCGGAGATGTTATTATTTCAAATAACAACGAAGATATTTTAATAATGGAAAGAAAAACAATTAATGATTTATTATCCAGTATTAAAGATGGCAGATATGAAGAACAATCATATCGTTTGAATGGTTTAAACAATCACAATCATAATATTCTTTATTTGATTGAAGGAGACGTTAATAAAATAAATATGTTTAAAGATACAAAATTTGAAAAACTTACATTGTATTCTGCTATTTTTTCACTAAATTATTACAAAGGCTTTTCGGTAATTAGAACAATGAATATAGACGAAACTGCTCTTTTTATATGTAATTGTACATCAAAATTGTTAAAGGGAGAAACAACAAATCGAAAGGCTTTTTATTCAAATAATCTAAATCAAAAAAATCAAGCTATTATCAATGATAAAAATATTGAAACCCACGAAAATGTAGAAATTCCAGAAAATAGTGAAAATTCAGAAAAAGATTATATAGGATTAGTTAAAAAAGTGAAAAAAGAAAATATTACCCCTGAAAACATAGATGAAATTATGTTATGTCAAATTCCTGGGGTAAGCGCGACAACATCAATCTCAATTATAAAAAAATTTAATACTCTAGCAAATTTGATAAAATGTTTGGAAGAAAATGAAACATGTTTAAATGATATTGTAAATATTAATAAACAAGGTCAAACAAGGAAAATAACATGTACATCTATAAAAAATATTATTAAATTTTTATTAAAAAAATAATAATTATAATATATAGTTAATTATTTTATTATTATGAGCAAAGAAATAGTATTAAATAAAAATCAAATGGCATTTTATATATATAATTTATTTGGTCATGATATAGCTCATGATGGTCATCCAGCAGGCTTAGGTGAAGGTAGATTTGCAAAAGCTATTAAAAGATCTAGTGAAGGACCTAGAAATTTTATGAGTTCCTCCAATAAAGGAGGGGGTCCATTTATGAGTAAAGCTAGAGATCCAGATGAAATGCTACATGATGATGATAGACTTGATGATCACGATGATGACGATGATGACGGCGATGACGGCGACGGCGATGATGTCGATCATGGTGAAATGAGGATAGATAAAAACGAAGAACAATTATATTTCGAAAGTATTGGAGAAATGACAAGTAGAAATACATTAATAACTAGCATTGGAGAAGTTTTAATACCAGCTGGGAAATTATATTCAGCAAACATACCAAGAGATTCAGCTACTGACTCTAAACAATGGCAAGATATTAATTTAATAATAATAAATGTTCCAGGTATTATAGCAAATTTTTCAAATAATAACAACAATAAAGAATTATATCCAGGATTTATATATTTCAATGGTGAAATATTTAATCCGTATGATGCTGTATTATATTCTCAACCATCTCCAGATGGGTTAAATAGCATACAAATAATGGTGTCTTTGGAAAATTTTGTAATAACAATTCCAAATTCCGATTTTATTTATATACAAGAAAAAAATTCTCCAACCTACATAACATATCATCAAGTAAATAATAACAATTTTCAATTAATGATTGATCATTTAGGAGTAGAATTTTTTTATTCAAGCTTTAATAATTATATGAAAACAACATCATTTTTAAAACTCCAAACCGCACCAGATGTATATTTTGTTTATTATGTTTTAAAAAAAACAGGTCCTAATAAAGTATCTCAAAATTTTTATAATATATTATTTCAACTATATAATGATATTTTGATTTTTAAAAATAAATCGTCACTAGTGAGTGTATATAATTTAAGTATTTCTTTTTTAGAATTACTACATACATTTACTCTTTTTAGATACACTTATAATGAAATGTATATTACTTATTGTAAATATAATTTCAATATTGTTGAACCAAATAACATATCATTAGATACATTAGTCCAAGTATTTGTAGGTCAAATATCTCAACAAGGTTATAGAATTAAAAATAAAATATCGATTTATACAATTTTAGATCTTTTTGGAGGAGATGATAATTTGATAGATGAAAAAACGATTGAATTAATAATTAAAAACAAAACAAAAATTATACAAAATTTGAGACGTAAAACAAATAAAAAGTATGAAGAAATAGTAATCAAACAATTTATAAAAAATATAAATAATTTTACTATATCTGAAAAATTAGACAATGAAATTTTAATGATAAAAGATTTTTTTATAATTTCAAAAATATCAAAGGCTTATTTAACAAAATATTCGGAAAATGATAATTATTTAATGGATGATGAAAATGACAATATTTTAATCGATGAAAATATGCAAGGAGGAGCATCTCAAAAATTAGATTATGAAGCTTATGTCGTACCATATAAATTTATAAATGTTGTAATTGAAGGTGTACCAAGTGATGTTAAAAGTGATCTAATAAACAATTTAGATGACACATCCAAAACACCAATTTTATTGGATCCAACAACAATAGGAATAATTAACACATATCTTCATAATAAAATTCAATTAAATGATATTGGAATTAAAGATATTTTACCAAGAAATAGTTTACCAGAAGCATATGCTCAATCATTATATGGTCCCATTTCATCTCCTTATCAAGTCATTAAAGACAATGAGTTATTAACTTTTTTTATAAAAAATTTTCCTTCTACTTCCGATATTGAATCTTTATCTTCATTAGATCAATACAAATCAAAATTATTCAATGATCCAACTATTAATAAAACGTTTGTTTTTCTTCAAGATTTAAACAATTTATTCAAAAATACAGATGATAGAACTAACAATATGAATTCAAAAATATTATCATTATTAATACTTCATACTCAAGATGAAAACGAATTATTATCTTTATTTAAATACAACGCAAGTGGTGTTGTCCCTAAAGAATATAGCAAAAAAATTGGTATACTTGCTGCTTTTGAGCAAAGTATGATAAGACAGATTAGAATAGTTATTTTATATTCATTATTATCGCAAATAGTTAGAAAAGCCATCCCTCCAAACGCAATAAATCGTTTCATGAATAATTTTTCACAATCATTAAATGTTTATTTAAATATAATAGAAGTAGTAACGCAAATATTTGACTCTGCGCCTGGATTATCTACATTACAAAAAGTAAATTCTGCTTATATGATTTCTACAGCAATATTATCGGTTAAACATGTTATGGAAAAAATATCTACTTCAGAAAACTATATTTTAAATGCTCAAATAAAAATTCTATCAGGTATTTATTTAAAGCAGAATTTGTCTGGAGCAAAAACAGGACAAGGTGATATTGATAATAAATTATTGACCGCATTTAAAGAATGGATTACAACTGGTTCAAAAGGTTGTGGAAATTTTGAAGACAATGCTGGATTTGTTATAAATGATAAAAAATTAACCAGAAATATTCTAGAATCATTGGGTGAAATAAGCCCTCCTGAAGATGAACTTTATTTTATAAATAATGCTGTTACAGTAAAAGTAGGTATTCCTCCTTTTTTTTGTCCATTAGCTTCGATTATGGATGGTCAACCTACTTGTAATACATACGATTCTTCAATCAAAAACAATGGTGTAGAATATGGTACAATGGATGTAATAATAAGAGATGGCGATGTTACATTTACATCTCAGCAACGTACAAATGAGACTATGAGATATCATGTTCGAATAGAACCTATACCAAATACAAAGAAAGTTCAAATTTCGGCTTTTTTAAAAATAGGAGACGAAATTTTAATAAATATAGGTATGTTAAGTTCAACACCCAATAGTGGAACATATGAACCACCAATTATAATAGATTTAAATAGTAGGACAACTCCTTTAGAAGCTTCTGAATGTTTAAAGGATATAATAGCAGTAAATATTGATACTTTAGTTAATCCAGACGGTAGTGTTAAAAACTGGGATGAATATTTAAATTACATAACTTCTGAAGAAATAAGAATATCAACAAAGATTGGAGACATTACAGCGAATAAACTAAGGCAAAGAATTGTCACCGCATCTTTTAAAAAAGGAATCGGTGATTGTATACAAGAATTTAATACGATTTTTGAAAATGGTGGATATACATCAGGACCCTCGTATATAACAAAACCAGGAACCAAAATCTTACCTCCAAATAAACTAAGACTTGGATTATCAAACGACAGACCTTCTGGAACAAGAACAGTGTTGCTTTTACTTTTTGGTAGAAAAGATGTTAATAAAAATAGTATTGGTGGTTTTATCAACCCGGAAGGTAAATATTTAATAGCAATAAGAAATAAAAAAATGCGAGGAGGTAGGTTTTTTAAATATAGAAATAAAAATGTTAATTTTTATAAAAAAACAAATAAACAGAAACAATGTATAGTGAATCGTAAATTTAAAAAAAGTTTTAAAAAACAATGTAAAATAAAGAAAAATATAAGTATAAAGAAAAATATAAGTATAAAGAAAAATAAAAGAACTAAAACAATAAAACGAAGAAATAACAAATAATTGTCGAAATTGTCGAAAAATATTTATTCAATTATATATATAAATGAATAAACAAGTAATTAATTTACTTTTTATTATAGCAATTTGTATTTTAGCATATTTAATTTTCAATAATTTAAATTTCAAAGAAGGTATGGAAACAAAAAATACAAGTGATAATTCTACTACTTCTATTGCTAATGGTATTGCTGGAGGAGCTCAAAGTTATTCAGCTGGAATTAAATCAATGACTATTAAAAATCAAGATGTGCTTCTAGTTAGTAAATATCGTACAGATTATGAAAATACTGTACTCAATTTAGATGATCTAATAAATACGATGATGTTACAAACTACACTTACAATTGATACTTCTAAACCAATGGAATCTTTAGAAAAATTGATCAAACTTAATTCTGCTAAGTCAGCCTTAAACAATGTAATGAAATACATTGATTCAACTAGTTAATCAACAGTTACTACTTTTGCTAAATTTTTTGGATAATCACAATTGATTCCTCTAGTAATTGCTAAATTATAACTTAGTATCTGTAAAGCACAATTTGCTAATAACCCTCCAAATGTTTTATTGTGACTAATTATAATATCTCCGTGGTCCATATCACTAATTATTAACACATAAGCCCCTCTTGCTTTTATTTCTTGAAAACAATTCGCATTTTTTTCACGAAATTCGTCGTCAATATCTAACAAAATAACTGGTAAGTCTGTTTCTATTAAAGCTAATGGACCGTGCTTCAAAGATGACGAAGAATAACCCTCCGCATGAATATATGATAATTCTTTAATTTTAAGAGCTCCTTCAAAAGCGATGGCTTGCGTTGAACCTTTACCTAGCAAAAATATTGTTCCATTGTTAAATTTTGAAACAATATGTGGTATTTTTAAATTACATTCATTTATAATGGATGTCATGTGAAAAGATAAATTCATCAAATCTGATAAAATTTGTTCTCTCTTTTCTTCATTTGTATGTTTATTTTGTGAAAACCAAATCGCTATTAACGATAATATTATACATTGATTCGTAAATGATTTTGTTGAAGCGACAGCAACTTCTCTACCAGCATTTAGATACACTCCACAATCTGTTTCACGAGCAATCATTGAATCAACTACATTTACTACTCCAATCGTAATCAAATTATGATCTTTTGCTATTTGAATACATTTATATAAATCTCGTGTTTCGCCTGATTGTGAAACTAAAATTAATGCGGTTTTTCCATTTCGAGGAATATCTTTATAATTGAAATCAGCTCCATCATACACTGTTACGGTGTCAAAAATTTCTAGTGACTTAAATATATTAACAGCCCACATACTGGAATAAAAAGAAGTTCCACAACCAAGTAAAATGATATGATTTATTTCTAACAATTTTGTTTTGTAGGAATCAAGGCCTCCTAATTTGACAGTTTTATTACTTTCTATGCGCCCTCCATTGTTAATAGCACGAACAATACTTTCAGGTTGTTCACTTATTTCTTTTATTAACCAATTCTTATATCCAGTTGGTTCTAATTCAACATCAGTATGTTTTTTATAATTAATTTTATAGTTATGTATATCTTTATTATATTTAATAATATTATCATCTTTGGAAATTTCGATCAAATCATTATTATCTAATATTATATATTTTTTTATATTATTAGCAAAAGCTATTTGTTCAGATACAACAATAACATAATCATTTTCAATGCCTAATAAAAGCGGCGATCCATTTCTTGTAACCCATATATGATTTGGATAATCTTTGTGTATAATAGTTAGTGCCCATGTTCCTAATAATCGTTCTACTGTTTTGCTAATTGCGTCTTTAACGGTTAAACCTTTATCTAAGTAGGAACCTAACGTGACAGCAATAACTTCCGTATCTGTTTGAGAATAAAAAAAATATCCTTTAGATAGTAAATCTCTTTTTAATTCTTGATAATTTTCAATAATACCATTATGAACTAAAGCAATACGATTTTTATTATCGTGATGTGGATGAGAATTTTTATCTGTTGGTGCACCATGAGTACTCCATCTTGTATGTAAAATAGCAGTACTAGAATCTATCTTGTCTTTTGACAATAATTCATTTTCCAATAAATCAACTGAATTATTTACTGTTGTAGAAGCATATTTAATAGTATTCAAATTATTTCCTTCTATATAACAAATGCCACAGCTATCATATCCTCTATTAAGTAACAACTTCAATCCAGTTAAAACAATTTCTTGAAATTTTTCTTTTCCTAAAATAGCGAATATTCCACACATCAATAATGATAATTTATTATATTATTATTATTATATTTACGGAACATATATGTTTACTTCATTTTCTTTATAATATCCTTTATCCACTAAATTTTGTGTAAATTCAGCACCACCCCAATTATCATCCATAGGGTTTGCACTATATAACATATTTTTTGGCTGACTACTTATTTCATCTAAAGGTGTAGTAGTACCAATATAATAAGAAGTTTCATCGTGCGCAGGATAAGAATTTTTATTATAAGGTGGATCATTTCGTGTAGCATCTACCAAAAGTGTAGGGGTTGGTCCTAGCGATATATTTTTATCCATTTCTTGTTCTGTTATTAAATCGCCGGTAGAACTAGCTATACTTTGTAGATCTCCACTCTGTCCTAGGATTGTAGGTGGTAAACCACCTTGCGGTTCCGATATACTAGGTCTTACTTTATATGTCATATTTCCTTGAGCATCATAACTTTGTTGAAGATATAAAACCGGACATCTTATACCTTGACTTCTTTGCCAATCCAAAAATTCTGTGTAATCTTCTAAATTATCAAATTCAACCGGATTTACACCAGGTACTTTTGCTATTTTAGAATTGTATAAATAAATCCTAGAACCCTTTTGTATTAATAAATTAGGACATCTTAACCCCCCAGTATTATTCGTAAAAGGTTCATTATTTTTGTTTTCACTACATTTTGCGTAAAAATACAATCCAATTAAAAATACCAATATAAATAATAGTGTAGATAAAGTCATATATAATATATATATAAATTTATATATAAATTTATATTTTGGATTTTTTTTATTATTCAATAAATATATAGAAATACAAATGATTATTTTACATTTAAACTCAAAAAGTAGCAAAGAAGAAAAAAAACAATTTGATAAACATATAATACATGGTAAGGATATTTTTGTATTGTTTTATTTAGAAGGTTGTGGACCATGTAATGCTACTAGACCTGAATGGAAAAAGATAGGAAATGTTCTTTCAAATAAATACAAAAATAATAACAATATCATTTTAGCAGATATAGATCAATCTATCATGAAAGATTTAAACAGTGTAAAAATGATTCAACCAAAAGGTTTCCCATCTATACATCATATAAGTAATAAAGGAAAAAATGTAAAAGATTATGAAGATGAAAATATAAATCTAAAAGATAGAAGTGTAGATTCCTTTGTTGAATGGATCGAAATGAAAATGAAAATGCCATCAAATAATATAGTATTTCAAAATGGAGGTAAATGGTCTTTAAAATACAAACGAAGCATCAACTGTCGCCGTCCAAAGGGTTTCTCTCAAAAGCAACATTGTAAATATGGTAAACATGGTAAGAGTAAAAAAAGGCGACGACTTTTATAAAAAAAATTCTTCACTATAAGTATAAATATGTGCGTAAATACAATACTACAAGAAAAATTTCCAACCATTTGGAATAGTCTAACAAATAATCAAAAGCATAATTTAATAAACCGTTTATCATTTAATATTGGTACAATTGTTTTAGGCGATATATTAGAACATAAGATGAACGATTTGGATGATTTAATTAATAGTTTACATGATAATGAATTTATATTCAGTATTAGTTGCGTTCGAGTTCATTGGTATATAAATGGCAAACGATTTGAAACAACGTTAGCAGATGACTTATTATATGATTTAAATACTAAAATTATAAAGCCCTCTCATTTATCCATTGTAGTTGACGAACTTACTGATTCTATAAATATTCAACAAGAACGATCTTATGGTTATGTAAAAATTTACGATGTAGAATTAATATTTGGATCAATAAAAACACCTACACTAAACACTACAAATGTAAAACTTCCTCTCATTATAAAATATTATAGACTTACTTTACCTAAGGAAAGTAATGAAATTTCAAATGGTTCTTCAATTTTATACCAAACAATTCCGTCATTTGGCCCTATTTTTAGCTATAATACACGATATATGTGTGAACATGATTTTATAACTCCAACAACGGATTTATTAAGTTTCATAATAAATCGTAATGCTGAAAATAAAAATTTGGGTATACCATCAACAGTAGCAGAAACATTATATTTCATAAGTGAACCATATCAGACTCCGGAAACAGCTAATATGTTAATTGCATCAGCAAGTTATATAGACTCTGGAACCACTATAGCAACAACTCTTCCTTATTTAAATTATCCAGTTATAACCGCATCTGGTAAATACGCAGGATATACAAATGTTAAAATAATTTTCGACAATGGTCCAGAAAAAAAAAGGACTGTTTATATTACATAAAAATATGTATACATTATTTTGTTAGTTTACCCGAAATTTTCCTTCGCGTACCCAATAACAGCACATGCTATTCTTTTTCCAGCATGTCCTGTTGTCAAACTATCTGGCTGTCCACCTTGACCACAATCATCTGGGTCAGCATGAATAATTAAACCGCGACCTATTATGTTAGTTTTGATTCCTCTCAATTTTATCATATCATCAACCATTTTATAAATAGCATCACCGTTGTTGTTTGTTTTCAAATTTCCCAAGTCTCCGACATGTCTCTCTTTCATACCCGGACACCCATGATTTTTATGATAAGGATTGAAATGCGCACACATACTTGTACATTGGTCAGTTAAATCACCTGCTTCATGAATATGAAAACCATGATATGCGTTTTTCTTTAATCCAGTTATATTTATTTCAATAATTACATTATTTTGTTTCAAGTCTTCGATAAAATGTACAACACCTTTAATTTTTCCAGAATCAAAAACAGCAACCGCAATAGTAGGTTGTTTACTCATTTTATATAATTATAGTAATATTATTTTATATTTTATTAGATTATAAATATAAAATAAAAATGAATATTGTAAATGAGATAAACGGATATTTATAAATAAAACAATAAAACAAAATGGAACATATTTTCAGAATCTTCGATTTCAACATTTATAATGATAAAATTATAAATGATGAATCAGGGAGTGATGATGAGAAAAAAACCAAATATAATGACACATCAGCGTTTATGATACAAATGTTTGGTTTAAATGAAAAGGGTGAAACATGTTCTATTTTAGTGGAAGATTTCAAACCATTCTTTTATGTAATGGTAAATGATAATTGGAACACTTATACAAAAGAATGCTTTTTAAATTTTATAAAACAAAAAATTGGTAAATATTATGAAAAATCGATAACTGATTGTATTATTATTAAGCGACGAAAATTATACGGGTTTGATGGTGGAAAAGAACACAAATTTATAAAATTTGAATTTAATAGTATAGCAGCATTCAATAAAGCAAAAAATTTATGGTATAGTGATTATAATAAAGGTCATTATTTATTAAAACAGGGTTTAGTATTTCAAAATACTAACACAAAATTATATGAAGCAAATATTCCACCACTTTTAAGATTCTTTCATATTCGTGATATTAGTCCTTCTGGTTGGGTGGCATTACCAAAAAACAAAACATTTGAAATTACTAATAATAAAAAAACATCATGTAATTATGAATATATTATTCATTTTAAATACATTGTACCGTTGAATGATATAGAAACCCGGGTTCCATATAAAATCATGAGTTTTGATATAGAAGCAAGTAGTAGTCACGGTGATTTTCCTATTCCTGTAAAATCATATAAAAAACTAGCAACAAATATTATTGAATATTTTGAAAATTTAAAAATGGATATGACTAGGGATTTATACAAAAATATTTTGAGGCGCATCATTTTGTCTGCTTTCGGATATGAAAAAATGGAAACTATTGATATTGTTTATCCAAAAAAAAATAATATCCCAAAAAATAAGGAAACTGTTCAGCAATTATGTGAAATATGGTTAGAAACATCTGTTAGAAGTAATTTTAAAGATACTAAAAATGATTATGATAATATAACTACAATTGAATCTATTTTTGAAAAAATAGCAATGGACGATGATGAACAACAATGCGATGATGATAAATGGTATAATAAAAAAAAATCTTTGAAATCGTATAATAATGAAAAAGCAACAATTATCGATATTTTATGTGACAATAATTTTGATCGTAGTGATAAAATAAATGAATTGAATATTTCTCTAAATTCAGTTTTTCCAAAATTAGAAGGCGATAAAGTGACATTTATTGGTTCTACTTTTATGAATTATGGTGATCAAGAAGCTTATAAAAACCATTGTATTGTGTTAAATACTTGTTGTGAATTACCAATGAAAAATAGTGTTATAGAATCGTATGAAACAGAACGTGAAGTTTTACTGGCCTGGCAAAAATTAGTTGAAAGGGAAAACCCTGATATTATTATTGGTTACAATATATTTGGTTTTGATTATGAATTTATGTTTCGTCGCGCGGAAGAAAATGGATGTACTGAACAATTTTTAAAATTATCACGCAATAATGGCGAAATATGTGGTACAAAAGATAAGGATACTAATAGATTTAAAATAGAAGAAAGTAGTATACAAATTGCTAGTGGACAGCATGATTTAAAATTCATTAAAATGAATGGGCGTTTACAAGTTGATTTATATAATTTCTTTCGCCGTGAAGAAAATCTAAGTTCTTATAAATTAGATTATGTCGCAGGTCATTTTATTGGTGATTATGTTAAAAATTATCAGCATTGTTCACTTGAAACCGAAATTAAAACAACAAATATGACAGGTCTTTTAGAAGGAACGTATGTTCATTTTGAGGAAATAGGTCATTCAGTTGATTATTATGATAATGGATGTAAATTTAAAGTTACATCAATAAATAAAGAAAATGGCACATTTAAAATAGAAGGGGTTATTTCTCCAGATATGAAGAAAAAGGTAAGATGGTGTTTAGCAAAAGATGATGTTACACCAAAAGATATTTTCAGAATGACAAATGGTACAGATGAAGATCGTTCTGTTATAGCAAAATATTGTATTCAGGATTGTAATCTAGTTCATTATTTATTTAATAAAGCAGATATATTGACAGGTTTTATTGAAATGGCCAAAATTTGTAGTGTTCCTATAAATTTCCTGGTAATGCGTGGTCAAGGTATTAAATTAACTAGTTATGTTGCTAAAAAATGTCGCGAAAAACGAACACTTATTCCAGTAATTGAAAAAGGTAATATGGACGAAGGTTATGAGGGTGCTATCGTGCTTGATCCTAAATGTGATTTATATTTAGACAATCCTGTAGCTTGTGTAGATTATGCGTCATTGTATCCTAGTTCTATGATTAGTGAAAATCTATCTCACGACAGTAAAGTTTGGACAAAAGAATATGATCTAACAGGTAATCTAATTTGTGAAACAGGTGAAAAAAATCACTCTGGTGAATTTATTTATGATAATTTACCTGGTTATGAATATGTCAATATAAATTATGATACTTTTAAATATGTTCGTAAAACGCCAAAAGCTGCCGCTGAAAAAGTAAAATCAGGTTATAAAATATGTAGGTTTGCGCAATTTCCAGAAGGTAAAGCAATTATGCCCTCTATTTTAGAAGAATTGTTAATGGCTAGAAAATCTACTCGTAAATTAATACCACAACAAACAGATGAATTTATGAAAAATGTACTTGATAAACGACAATTAGGATACAAAGTAACAGCAAATTCATTGTATGGTCAATGTGGTGCTAAAACCAGTACTTTTTATGAAAAGGATATAGCAGCATGTACAACTGCGACAGGACGTTTGTTATTAACCTATGCGAAAAAAATAATTGAGGAATGTTACGGCGATTCCATTTACAATACAAAAGACCATGGTCCTGTTTTAACAAAAGCAGAATATATTTATGGTGATAGTGTAGCCAATTATACTCCTATTTATGTTAAAAAAGATGATAAAATTAATATTATACCTATTGAAAAATTGGCTGAATTATACGGTAATAACATATGGATAATATGCCGTGAACCAGGAAAAGAAGAAAAAGAATTTTGTGATTTTATTGATGTTGAAACATGGACTGAAAAAGGTTGGACAAAAATACATCGAGTCATACGACATATATTAGCTCCTCATAAAAAAATGAAGAGAGTAATTACAAATAGTGGCCTTGTAGACGTAACAGATGATCATTCTTTGTTATTAAAAAATGCTACAGAAATATCGCCAAACAATGTTACAATTGGTATGGAACTTTTACATTTTGAAATATACAACAACGAAAACAAAGATTTCATCCGTACATGTATTGATAATTATTTTAAAAAAAAACAATTTGATAAATTTAGTCAAATACACCAAGCGTATGAACGTCTACAAACAAAAATGAATAGTTCTACCATTATTAATAATAATATTATTTCTGAATATGTTTATGATTCGGAATCTATTACAAATATCTATGAAATACCGTATAATGGTTATGTATATGATTTAACAACTGATAATCATCATTTTGCTGCTGGAATAGGTAATATGATAGTTCATAATACAGATTCTGTATTCTTTACATTTAATTTACAAACACCTGAAGGTAAACCAATTCGCGGTAAGGAAGCATTAGAAATAACAATTGAATTAGCACAAGAAGTTGGTCATTTAGCATCTAGTTTTCTAAAAGGCCCGCATGATCTAGAATATGAAAAAACATTTATGCCATTTTGTTTACTTTCAAAGAAAAGATATGTTGGAATGCTTTATGAAACAGATCCAAACAAATGTAAGAGAAAAGAGATGGGGATTGTATTAAAACGTAGAGATAATGCGCCAATTGTAAAAGATATATATGGCGGTATTATAGACATTTTGATGAAACAACAAAATATTAATGTAGCAATAGATTTTCTAAGAAATTCACTACAAAATATAGTAGATGAAAAATATCCAATAGATAAATTAATTATTAGTAAATCATTGCGTTCAGGATATAAAAATCCGCAATCAATCGCTCACAAAGTGTTGGCTGATAGAATAACTGCTAGAGATCCTGGTAATAAACCTAGTTCAGGGGACAGAATACCATTTGTTTATATAAACACCAATAATAAAAAAGCACTTCAAGGTGATAAAATAGAAACACCCAATTTTGTAAAAGAAAACAACCTGAAAATTGATTATTCATTTTATATAACGAATCAAATTATGAAACCAGTACAACAAGTATTTGCGTTAGTTTTGGAAAAAATATGGGAAATACAAGGAAAAAAATTAACAAAGTTTTCAAAATATAAAAAAGAAATTGAAACGTTAAAAAAGAAATACAATAATCCTGAAGATTATGAAAAACTTCAAGGCAAAATAGACGATTTAAGAAATAAAGAAGTTAAAACACTTTTATTTGATTCCTATTTGAGAGAAACGAATAATGAAAAACAAGGTAATAAAAGTATTACATCATTCTTTATTAAGGTGTAAATTGACTGGATGTCTTAATACTTAACTAAAAGGCGTACAAATAAATTAATTTTATTTTTTCATATAAAATTAATTTTGATAATATAAAAATTTATAGCTTAATTTAGGAGTTAATTTAACAAGATCTATCTAGTTGTTGTTTACGTAAAGCCTGTAATTTTGGTTTTACATTTTTTGTAACCTTTTGCTCAAAAAGCTGTTTTACCATATTACTCAAATATGATAATGATTTTTCTAAAGTGAATAATCTATTATTTAGATTGTCATCATTTTTACCTTCTGTAATAGAATATTCTGATTCAGAACTTTCTACAGATGATTCATAATCACTGTCACTGTCACTGTCACTATCATCAAGATCATGTTGAACAGAAATAATTTTCATTTCAGAAAATTCAGGATTTTTTTTTACAAATTCTGTATATCCATTTGCTTGTTCCCAATTTTCAATGAATCCTTCTTGTTGAAGTCTACATAAAATAGCCTTTTCACTTCTTTGATGTTGTTTGGCGATTTCTTGAATTGTCATATTTAATAATTCATATTCTCTTTGTAGTTGAAGAAGTTCGTTTATATTCCATTTATAATGGCACCTGTTTAAAGTAGTCATATTTTTATAAATTATTATAAATAGTTCTCTTTATATCCATTTTGAAAAATAATAAACCATCATTAATTGGTTCTATTTGAAAATAGCGCATTAAATAAGCCTTGATAGTTATTACCACTATATCTTACATTTGTATTGTTGGACAAATCTCTAAAATTGTCAATAAACCAATTTTCTAAATCATTTATGGTTTCAATTATATTGTCATCATTTACATTATTTGATGAAACTGAAAATGTGTATAAATTGCGCCTATTTGAATTTCTCTCAGTATTTTCTTGATATGAATTACTTGGTTCATTACTTGGTTCATTAGTTGGTTCGTTAGTTGGTTCGTTAGTTGGTTCGTTATTATTATAATTTCTAATATCATAACGACAAACAGGACATCTAGTATTCGTATTAAACCACGATATGAATGATTCACTATTAAATATGTGTCCGCAAGGTATTATCATTGTAACCCGAGAAGTATCTGTAAAATTTTCCAAAGAAATTGGGCAGCTGTCATTGGTTGGATTTGTTATATCTCTATAATTCGTGTTTATAGTTGCTTGTTCAATTTGTAATTGCGTAGGTCTAACGTTAATTGGTTCAAAAAATGTTTCAACCATTCTATCAAATCTTCTACTTGTTCCTAAATTTTGATTTTCTAAATGAATTTCTTCGATATAATAAGGTATATCATTAATAATAACTCTATTGGTATTATTATTGTTGTTATTAACTCTTTGCCTAATTCTAGAATTATTACTATTATTAACTCGAGTATTTGTTCTATTTGTATTTTGATTGATATTATTTCGATTATTATTTCTTCTCTCATTAAAAACATTAATTATTTGACGTCTAATCTCATTATTTTGGTCTACCAAATTATGAATAACTCTTAAATTATCATTATACATCATATTCAAAATATTAATAAATAATATATCTGAATTATTAATATCACTAAATGTAGTGTTCGACATAAATTATAATAATAATAAAAATGTGTTTAAATATATACAAATATATAATCTAAAATAAAAAATTTATGAATAATCCAAAATATGTTAATAAAGGTTTGAGTGGATTAGCAAATCTAGGCAATACTTGTTTTATTAATTCTTGTATTCAAATAATTTCTCATACATATGAACTGAACGATTTTCTAGAAAATGAAAAAAATTTCATTAAAAAAATAAAGAATAAATGCGATTCTGCTTTATTAATTGAGTGGAATAATTTAAGAAAATTATTATGGGAAAATAACTGTGTTGTGGCGCCAACAAAGTTCATTAAAACAATTCAGAAAGTTGCTGAAATAAAAGACGTCGAAATTTTCACAGGTTATTCGCAGAATGATATTTCTGAGTTTTTATTATTCTTAATCGGTTGTTTCCATAATTCTTTATCGAGAGAAATTAAAATTAACATTACAGGTGTTTCAGAAAATGAAACAGATGAATTAGCAATTAATTGTTTTAACATGGTAAAAAATATGTATACAAAAGAATATTCTGAAATTTGGAATATGTTCTATGGAATTCATGTTTCTGAGATAATATCAATAGAAACAGGAAAAAAAATGAAACAAACGCCCGAACCTTATTTTATTGTTAATTTACCAGTTCCTAAGAATAATAAATCACCATCCCTAATAGATTGTTTTAATCTATATATTGAAGGTGAAGAATTAACAGGAGAAAATGCCTGGTTAAATGAAGAAACAAATCAAAAAATAGATATTAAAAAACGTATATTATTTTGGTCTCTCCCTAATATTCTTGTAATTGATTTCAAGAGATACAATTCTAGAAATCAAAAAAACCAAATATTAATTTCATTCCCAATGGATAATTTAGATTTATCAAATTATGTTATTGGTTATAATAAAAAATCCTATATTTATGAATTATACGGGGTATGTAATCATTCTGGATCAGTTCATGGCGGTCATTATACATGTTATGTAAAAAACGCTAATGGTAAATGGTTTCATTTTAACGATACAAATGTTTCTGAAATTAAATCAATTGAATCTATTATTTCACCAAAAGCGTATGTTCTCTTTTATAGAAAAAAACAAATTCAGTAATATATATATATTATATATGGAAGTAAATACAACATCAACGACAGATCCGGTGAATATGTATAACTATATCAATAATTTTGTACTTAATCCAACTGTGTTTATTATTGTGTTTTTAGTTTTAGCATCTTATTTTGTTTTTTTTTATTCTTTAGGAAAAAATGAAGATACTTTAAGTGTTATTAACAATACTAACAATGGTAATAATATTTCACAAAATATTTTTATAGTTTTAATAATATTGATTTTAATTTTTTTGATATTAGCAAACGCATTTCAATACTTTTTTAGCATAAATATTACAGCTTATTTAAAAAATTTATTTACAAATAAACCGGAAATCGATATTTTAGTTGATCAAAACGATGCTATAGACAGCGATCAAATTCAAATTCCTACTACTATTCCAGAAATAAAATATAGAAAACAAGTTTTTAATATACCTGGTAATTATTATACATATGATAGTGCTAAAGCGCTATGTAAAGCATATGGCTCTGAATTAGCATCATATCAACAAGTGGAAGATGCTTATAAAAATGGCGGAGAATGGTGCAATTATGGTTGGTCAGAGAAACAAATGGCATTATTTCCAACTCAACAAAATACATTCAATAATTTACAAAAAATCAAAGGACACGAACATGATTGTGGACGTCCAGGAATTAATGGTGGATATATATCTAATCCAAATGTCAAATTTGGTGTGAATTGTTATGGTAATAAACCTAAAATTACACAAGACGAAGAGGAACTAATGAAAATAGCTTCACCTTATCCAAAAACTATGCAAGATATTGAATTTCAAAAAAAAGTCGATTATTGGAAAAATCAGTTAAATGATATACTTGTTTCTCCGTTTAACTATAATAGATGGGGAGAATAAAGGTTTCATGAATGGCAATTATCATAAAAAGTGATATTATTATAATTACATCACTTTTTATTGTTTACATCGTTTGAAATATAGAAACAATTAGCGTTCGGATTAAAAGCTTAACTAGTATAAATTGATCGTTTTTTACTTTTTTTATTTGATTTCCGCATAATAGTTTTTTTAGTATATTTTTTGCCCTTGTTTTCATGTTTGGTATTTTTTTTCTCTCTTAACTCCTCATCTCTAACCTTGACAAGGTTTATCAATTTATCATGTAAATCTTCTTCAATAATATCATCATCTTCCGTTTCTGTCATTGACATGCCTCCTTTTTTATAATTGTATGAAAGAGCCCAATTTGGTACTACAAGATTATCAAATAAATCTGAAACATTGCGCATTCCGCCAATTTTTTCATTATTACTATTATTGAAAGTTATGATTGGAGATAAATTTTTTTTCATCATAATAGAATTTATATTAAAACCGCCGCTATAAATACCATTTGGAGCGTCAATATTATATATTAATTCATCTGGACCGATATAATTATCTATATTACAATTTGAAGTCGTCATATAAATTATCTCGAGATTAATTAATTGTTTGATAATCGCTTTATTTCTGGAATAACACGAATATCTCTATTATTTCGAATATGAAGAATAATTCGATTTACTTGATCCTTGTTTTTGATAATTTCGCCTAAACTTTTTTCAAGATATTTGAATGACAATGGAGGAATTACTTTAGTATTTACAATTTTTAATTTACAGTCTGTAATTTTTATAGATGAATTTAGCATATTATTATTAGCAGCATAACTCGTAATATGATTCTCAATTAAGTTTTTTTTACTCCGTAACTCTTTTATTTTTTCATTGTACATTTGTATTTGATTATCCAATTGAATCCATTGTTGTATATTTTGTTCAAAAGTCATTTTTATTAAATTTAATATATAATATAATATGATTTTTAATTTAGAAAAAAATTCATTAAATAAACAGAATAATTTAGTATGCTCAAGAGTTTGTCTATTTACAAATGCGAGAGATGAAGAACATATAAAAGAATGGGTTGCGCATCATTTATTATTAGGGTTTAATAAAATAATTATTTTTGATCATAAATCAAAGCAACCATTATCGCAAATCTTTACAAATTTTGATAAACGTTTAGAAATAATAAATGTATCTCATATGGAAAACCCAATAAAAATGAATTTGATGAATATTGCTCACATTATATCAAAAAGAATGAACATGGATTGGATGCTTTATCTAGACGCAGATGAATTTTTAATATTACATAACAAATATAAAGGTGTTAAACATTTATTAACAAATTTTAACTATGCTGATTCTTTATCTATTAATTGGTTGATGTTTGGTTCAAATTATTTAAAAAAAGAACCATCAGGATTAATAATAGAAAATTACACAAGATCTGAACTATATTTAAATAATCATGTAAAAACATTTGTTAGACCAAATATGGTAATAAATGCTACAAATCCGCATTATTATAATATGATAAATAATAATAAGATATATGGAATTAATAATAAAATAATAAAAGAAGATTTTTACAAGAACGACATTAAATTAAGATTTTATGAATCTTCAGCATACATAGCACATTATATTAATCAATCAGAAGAAACATTTATCAAAAGAAAAATCAATTTACCGGCAGATGATACTGGACTAAATAGAAATTTTGATATAAACAATGTCGAAAAAATACATGATCAATTTAATGATGGTGAAAATTTACAACCTATAATGAAATATGCTAAAAATATTAATAGATTTTTAGAAAAATATACATCAAGTGTTAGTCAAAATTCTAGTCAATATGATAAAGATAAAGTAAATGAAAAATCAAATGAAATGTAGTGGAGATATGTTATGTTATATAGTGTATATAAAATAATATAATATTATACCAGTGAAGATTTGAAACCGCACCTCTTTTGGGTGCTATGGTTCAAAATGTAACTGGTAACTTACTTGAATATTTCAATTCGAATAGCGGATGAAATCTTCAACGGTGTAAATTAATGTTTTTTACGTGACATTTTATGTTTACTAGAATTTTTTCTTCTACCAAATGTTTGTTGTAAACCAAGAAGACCAAAAGGTACAACTGCTTGGTTAAATACTTCCGCAAAATACCCACCCTTTTTAACATTTTTATTTTTTTTACTAACGTTGCGCTTAGATTTTCTGCGTCTTGAACCACCTTTTAGACCCTTTGGAATATTTTGACCTTGAACTCCAACAATGTTATTACTAGGATTAGCTGCGTCAAGACCACTCTGTGAAAATACACGATTAAATTGATCGGCTACGCTAGGTCCGTTAACATATGTACCATAAGACGATGCTGAAGAATAATTTGCATTTCCACCTACTTTATTAGCTTTATATTTATATCCACCGTATTTCATTTGATTATCACTACTATATGGTAAATTAATATCAGCCCCACCACCTCTTTTTTTTTTATAACAACTTTTTGGCATTTATATAATTTACGGAGAATAAAAATTGGTTAAAAATGTTTATTACGCAGAATATAAATCAATAATAATAAAATTGCTAAAATCATGAGAAAAATGATTACTACTAAAGTTACTGTTATATAGATATATGGATAAATTTCATATAATATAAAATCAATTAGTGGTTTTAACATCATTTTAAATTCATTTTTAATATCATCTCTTTTTAAAATATCTAAACATTGTTGTACTAAAGAATCCTTCATAATAAATAATAATATAAATTTAATGCTTTTTTTGCGTGTTATTTATTTTAAATTTTTCTATTATTTTCATAATAATGAATAATATTATTGAACCAAATGATAGTTTTGATTTTTCTAAATTATCTTTAGCGCATCCCAATGGAATTCAAGGAGGTGCTTATTTCACAAAAATATTATACAACAGTTCCCCTTTATATATTCAAACGACTAAAAGTTTGACCAGACAAGGATTTATAAAGTCTGGAAAAAAATATTATTGTGATTTAATGTTTGACAATAATTCAGAGACACTTATACGATGGTTTGAAAATTTAGAAGAAACATGTCAAAGTTTAATTTTTGACAAAAGTGAAAGTTGGTTTCAAAACTCTTTAGACAAAAGTGACGTTGAAAGTGCTTTTAATTCTGTTATACGTATTTACAAGTCAGGAAAATATTATTTATTAAGAACTAATGTTAAAATTACTACAAATAATGAACCTGCTATTAAAATATATAATGAAAATGAGATCCCCTTATCAATAAATGATATAAACAGTGAAACTAATTTAATTTCTATTCTTGAAATTCAGGGTATTAAATTCACAAGTAGAAATTTTCAAATTGAAATTGAATTAAAACAAACAATGGTACTAGATAATGAACCCTTATTTAATAATTGTTTAATAAAAACAATAAAGCGAAACACTGAAACCAACAATATTGAAGCAAATAACAGTAAAATATACAAATCAAATGATGATGACGGTATTATAGATATTGTATTAGATAATAATTTAGAAAACAAAAATCACGAACATACATGCGACAATATCAATTTAGGAAATACTCAAAATATTGAAAAAATAGAAAATCATAATAATGATGATAATGATGATAATGGTGATGATGATGATAAGGATAATAATGAAAACAATGTTGACAACCAAAAATCTTACAATCATAATTATGAATATCATAACGACGCCCATAGCGACATAAACCACTATAATGATCGCGACGATAATAAAAATACTAAAAATGAAAATGAAGTAGATATTCAAATAGAAGATTTGAATCTAGATAAGTTGGACGATTTTGAAACAAATAAAGATCTACTTAAAGAAATTGATTTGGATGTTAATTTAGAAAATAATTTAGAAACATTTACTTTAAAAAAACCAAATCAAGTTTATTATGAATTATACAAAGAAGCTAGAAATAAAGCAAAAATAGCAAAAAAAGCGGCTATTATTGCTTATTTAGAAGCAAAAAACATTAAGAAAACTTATTTACTTGATAAAATTGATAATAGTGATGGCGAAAGTGACATAGATGATGAAATTGACGAAGTTTCTGAAAGCGAATTAGAAAGTTTATAAGTTTAGGATTTTTGTAATGTTTAGAATAAATTAACGATTAATTTTTTAATTAAATGTGTAATTAAAAAATTATTTTATCATTAATTTTATATAATGAGCGTATCTATAAAAAAGCTATGGAACGAATATGGTATTGGTGCTATTGTTGTTTTATTAATTGTAGCATATGGTGTTAGTTTATTTGTCAAATACGTATCGTCTAAGGGAATGATTGGATATGAATCAAATGTTGTAATGCCTCAACAATATAAACATTCGCAAATGAGTAATAGCGGAGTTGTTCCTGCTAATCCACAAGGACAAAATGAAGTATTCGCTTCCGCAAATGGTGTACAAACTAGTATGCCTGGTATTCCTTCATCATGTTCTCAGCCAAACATTCAAAATCCAGCAGAACTCTTACCAAAAGATACAAAGGGTGAATGGGCAAAATTAAATCCATCTGGTAAAGGTGAACTTGCTAATGTTAATTTATTAAAAGCTGGATACCATATTGGTATTGATAGTGTTGGTCAAACTTTAAGAAATGCTAATTTACAAATCCGTTCTGAACCACCTAATCCACAATTGTATGTAGGACCATGGAATTTAAGTACAATTGAACCTGATTACATGAGACCTCCACTTGAATTAGGTTCTGGACCACAATAAAATATGAGTTTAATAATTGAATTATTTGAATTATAAAAAAAATTGAATTAGAGATCAATAAATTATATATGGTAAACATCATATATAATTAAATCATGGGAAGTTTCATATCATCACATAATATGTATACTGGTAAACATTTCGAAAAATCGTGTTACATTTGTAATAAAAATATTGACAACGAGAGTTATGTAATTTGTGTAACTTGTAAAATAAAACTACACAATGATTGTGAAGAAAAATATCGAGACGCAAGAAGTTATTGTCTTTGCCCAAAATGTCAAAAAATTGGTAGTTTAGGTACTATATATCAATAAAACCTGTAAGTTTATAAAAATTATATTATCTATTTCATATAATGAAACATTTTGATAATAATCATTATTTTTTCATGTTTTTCGTAATGATTCTATCTGGTTTATTATCAACAATGAATGTATGGGTTGATAAATATGAGGACATCAGATTTAGTATAAATGACATATACATGATATTACTTATGACAGGATGGATGTTTTTATTTACGGGTTTGTTTGATAAAAATATAACTATAATTACAATAGGCTTAACACTTGTAATAATTAGTATATGGTGTATCAGAACCCAGTTTTTGATCACAGAAAATCAATATAAATTAGGCATGATTCCACATCATTCAATGGCTGTTCATATGAGTAAACAATTATTGAAAAAACCAAATAACATACAATCCTTTCTTGAAAATATAATAAGCACACAAGAAAATGAAATAAAAATATTACAAAAATAAAAACAAGGTAATTTCGTTTTTACACATAATAAAAAAAAATTGAATTACTTTTTATAAATAAAATATTGAAATATTCAAGCAAACTTTTACGAAATACTACTTTCAATTTTTATTACAAGAGGTTTATATAACAATATTTAGATGACAACAATGAGTACTAGTATTGTCAAGCAATTACTTATCAACAATTTAGATGTTTCATCACGTGATTTATTAGATAAGATCAAAAGTTATTGTTTCTATGACGCAAAATCCTGGGAAACTATATCTTTTATTAAATCTAAAAAACAGCGTATTCATTATCTTTTCAATAACGAGACATTTAGTAGAGCGAATCCTATTTATAATCACGATATTGAAATAGAGAATGATTATGATAACGAGCATTGGAGTTTTTGGGTTGAAAATGATGACGATGGACGTAATCTACAATTTCAAGCGGTAAATTGTAGAGTTTGTGGTAATTATGTTTCTATTAATCCTATTGTACCTAATAATATAAAATGTTTTTGTCATAATGATAACGATTGGATCGATGATGCTGGTTGGTTTGATAATGATGACGACGAAGAATGGGACGAAGAAGATTGATTCACATATGGCACTGACAATTAAAAAATAAAAAATTTATAAAAAACAAAAAAATATATAAAAATAACATAAAATAGAAAAAATAATTTACTTTCATTCTTTTTTACGGATTTATTTTTTGAAAACCTAATTTTTCTGAATAAAATTGAAATAATTATTTTCTTTCTTCGTTTTTCTTCGTTTTTCTTCGCTTTTTAATTACTCGCAAATTTCGCTGTTTTTTTTGTTTACATGTTTTTTTATTAAATCTACCTCTACCTACCAAATTAAGTCCGATACTTTCTCGTAACTTCATTACTTTATCCCTTGAATACGGTTTTCCATTTTCATCTTTACATATATCACATGAATAATCTAAAATAAAAGCTTTTTTATAATTATAAAAGCTCGCCAATTCTAATAATTGTTGTGTAGTAATAATATTAGTATTTGGATCTTGAGAAAACAAATTGAAACCTCTTTTTTGTGCATTTAGAAAATTTAAATATTTATCACTATTTAATATTCTATCTCCTTGTGTTAATTTACCATTTTTTTGAAATACTACATAAATATTTAATTCTTTATTATTGTCATTTGGTAGAATTTTAAAAGTTTTTTGAATAATAGGAATATTTTTTTCTGGTGTATCATAAGAATATTCTACATTTTGATACAAATGATCTGTTTTATCAAATAACATCTTAAAATAACATCTGGTTTTTAAATTGGGTTCAGGTTCTTGATTATTATTATTACTAAAAAACTGATCTTTTATTTGTTGTCTTATATTAAATCTATATTTTTGTCTTTCTAGTACCTTAACGCGGTTTTCTAATAAATCAATTAATTCTTCCGTTTGCGATTCTGTTTGTAACGGACACATATCATTACAAATATTTATAACATTTTCTTTCACAAATGATGTATCTGGTTCTAAATTATATAATCCAAAAGGAGTATATGTTATTTTATTTACATATTGAATATTGTCTGGTATTTTTACATAATCAGGTTTTTCATTTTTAAAATAATACATTCCATGACATATAATTAAAAAATAAACTATATATTCATCTTCTTCATCAGGTATGTAAGATTCCACTTTTCGTTTAGTCATTATAATAATAAAAATATTATTTTATTTTTGTAAAATAAATAATATGAAAATAACCAAAGATATAGTAGTATCATTTACTGAATTCAATATATCTTTTTCTGAATATGATTTAAATCGTAAACTAATTAAATTACGCAAAAAATGCGCATTGGATAATAAAAATCCAAAAAATAGTTTGTAATTGTTTTGTTTGTAAAACAAACTACAATAATATATCAAATTACCCATAAAAATAACGATTAAAAATTCCAACGATTTATACACACCAAAATAATTTGGAATGGTAATAACATTATTTTCTTTATCACCATTAATATCTTTAATATCCAATAATAATTCAATGTAAAGAGAAGATAAAAATAAAAATCTACTTATGAAATCAATCAATTGATTTGAAGAAATACTATTAAAAATATTAGACGTTCTATTTATTATTATGCTTTTAGATGTTAATAATATAGTAGAAGCCACAGTGAATGCGCATGTAATGTTTTTAACTACTATAATTTTTTTTAGATAGGGAGTATACAATAATAAAATTATATTTAACACGAATATATTTAGATAAAAATTATTTTTCTTAAAAAATAATAAACTTAACATAGCAATGACTATATTTGTAGAAATGTAAAAACATTTTGCTTCTTTAATAGTAATTTCTTTCGTAACTAAGGGTCGATTTTTATTATTTATTGAATCAATTTTTAAATCAAACAAATCGTTCACTACCATTGAATTCATCATAGTTAATTGAGTAATTAAGGAAAATACCCAAAAATATCTATTCAAAAATAATTTGTAGGAAGGAAATGTAATCCAACCACTCAAAAAATTTAATAATAATGTAGGCATACAATTTTGTATTCTTAATAATTTTATGTATGATTTCCATTTATTAAATATTTTATTATCAAAAGTAATATAATTATCTAATTTTTGTAAATTCATAACTCCAATTGAAGTGTTAGTTTTTGTTATTATATTTTTTCGCAATGTAAATGGCAAGCGATCTAACATAATATTATTTAAAATTGGAAAACTAATAACTGATATTATATTTATTAGACATGTTGACATAAATAATAATTTGTAAAACATAGTTTCATCTGATATAAATCATACTTATTATTTTAAATAATTTTATAATTAAATATATATGAGTAATCATAGTTGGTTTTTTTATATATTTTTAGCATTTATATTAATAATATGTTTACGGATTTATTATGACTCTGACGCTTACAATCTTAAATGTATAATAGCATCTAAAGATGGTAATCGTTATTGTGTAAGAGAACGTGAAAAATTAGAACTAGCAGCAAATCTATTAGCAAGTGTAACTGAAAAGTGTAAATTAATGGTACAATATATGAAAGAAAAATATCCAGATGACCCTCGCGTCATACGTTTATATAAAGGGTTTAATCCCAAAAAAATTAGTGAAACTCTACCAACCAGTGAATTAACTGCTTATAGTGAAAACAAGGGAGAAAAAATAGCTTTTTGTTTGAATACAACGAAAGACGGAAATAAACTAATTGACATCAATACATTAATGTTTGTTGCTCTTCATGAATTATCACATATAATGACAGAATCTATTGGCCATAAACAAGATTTTTGGGAGAATTTTAAATATTTACTTATTAATGCGAAAGAAGCGAATATTTATCAACCGATTGATTATAAAAAACAACCAAAGGAATACTGTGGTATGACTATAAATGATAATCCTTACTATGACTTAGTTTAAGAAATTATTTAGATATTTATCATAAATATTAATTTGTAAATACCTAAAAATAATTTAAATACTTTATATATGAACAAAAGTATTTATAAAATAAATCACATAATAAATGGAAACATCGATACTATTTATATTTTTAACGGTAAAAAAAACAAAAAGGCGAAGCAAGATGATGAATTAAATGAATATTTTAATGAAAATGATTTGCGTGAAATAAATAAAAGTAAAAGTAAAATCGTTTACTGTGAACAATTTATTCATTATGACGATAGTATTGGAACAATTAAAATAAAAATTTTAAATGAATTTAAAAAATCTATTTCAATAGATCAAATATATTTATTTTGTCAAAAAATCGAGACCTTTAATTCTACTTTTATTTATCAATCATTGACCCAAAATAAAAAATTAAGTTTAACAAAAGTTAGATTAGACCAATTTTTATCGAATATAGTAAGTGATGAAATTGGGAATAAATTAAAAGATCCTGTAGAAAAAGACATTTATGACTATGATGACATAATAGAAATGAATTTAGATGGTAAAAAATTTATTGTAAACAAAGTACTTGGACAAAAATTTTTTATGATTGAAAATGAGTATCCGTTTGTTTGTAATCCTTATGATGTACATAATTATGACTCGTTTTTAGAAAGAAATTCAAGAAAATCATTGACTACTTTAAATAGTCATTTGTTATTAAATACAGGTGAAATTATTCAAAACAATATTTTTCTATGTTTAGCAAACGATGTTTTACTTTTTGATGAAAAAGAAAATATTCCTCAAAATCTATCACTGAAGATTTATTATCCTTTTCTTTATGATAAAAATATTAATAATATTGATGATTTGAGAGAAAAAAATGAAGAACTTATAAAACAAAATAATGATTTATTAAACGAAAATACGTTTGATTATTTTAAAACCGTTAATATGTTTTATGAAATTTATAAATTAAGAAATAATGAACTTGATTATGTAAATAAAGGGATTAAATTTTTAAAAGCAACAATACGCCCTCTTTATAATTTTAATATACCATTAGAAATAATATTTAAAACGTTACATGCTACAAAAGTAAATCCTTTCATTAAATTTAATTCATCATCCCGTCAAGAAAACATATTTAGATTATTTACAGATAAAATAGCAACCGATGGCAGAAAAATACCTTATTTAAAAAAAGCGCTTATTTTTAAATTAATGAAAAATATTGGTAAAACAAAAACAGTTTCTGTTTATCTTAATATAGATTCAAACCCAAATATATTGACTTTAGTTTGTGAGTTTGATGAAAATGGTTACATAACTATACATTGCGAGTTTGAAAATCCTATTAGTGAATCGGATATAAATGATATATTTATTAATAATATTAATCCTATTATACAAGAAATCAGTAATTTATTAGAACAAAGTGGGTATAAAATGAATTTTTTTGAAAATTTACAAAACAATAATATTGAAATTAAACAAATAACATATCAAACACAAATCAAGATTAAAAAATCTATCAATTTAGATTCATACAAAGGATGTATATATAGTATTTTCAATAATGAATCAAGTTCATTCAAAAAAAATATTCATTTAAGATTCAAAAGAGTTGCTAATTTTAATAAAGTTACAAGTCAGGAAGCATTTATTTTGGAGAAAAGTTCCGAGGGTTATAGAGGCCATGAGATAATTGATGCTTTATTAGAAAATTTTCCGGATGATTTAAATAGAAATCAAGCTGAAGAATTGGTAAAAAAAGTTGCTAATGAAATTGAGTTAGAAAGGGGCGTTAAAAAGACTGATATTAAAATAAAAGACAATCCAGGTTTTAAAACAGTTATTGCGTTAGATCAGATTAGTGGAACAATAACTATTACTGTTGAAAATATTAATAACATTCAATATTTATATACTATTCCAATTTATTTGGATAGTATGATTCGTATTACACAAGATAAAAAGAGCACCAAATTTTCTAGTAATGAAATTAATAAAATTTGTAATAGTAATGAAAAAGAAGATATTATAATACAAGACATAATTTCACCTGTTGAAAGTGAACGTCCTGAATATGAAATACCTTCTATTGAAGATATTGACGAAGAAATGATACATTATACAAAATTATCTGATAGTTTAAAAAGTAATGAAGAAGATAGAGTAAAAACAGCATTTGATTTATTTTATGATGAAAATGAATTAGAAAATATGGATGATTCTGAAGTTTCAAGTTATGATGAATCTAAAGGAGGTGAAAAATCATCATCCAATTCTAGTGAATCTTCAATTGCAAGCAATGTTTTAAGTGATAATAATGAAATTAATGAAAATGACAATAATCCTGTTAATCCTGCCAACGTTGAAGTTAATAATATTTTAAAAAATGAAAGTATTCAATCAACATCGTCCCTGTCAGCAAAAATAAATAGTCCTAGTGAAACAACAATACAATACAATCCAGAATTCCACGACGATAAAGAACTACAAGAAGAAGCTGAAGATGAAAATGAAGATGAAGAACTACAAGAAGAAGCTGAAGAACTACAAGAAGATCAAGATAATATTATTAATATTGATTATTTGAGTTTAAAAAAAAAAGATCCTTATTTTGAAACAAGAATCGAAAAATTAGATCCTGTTTTAATTGTAAAAGAAGATAGTAAAGAATTCAATTCTTATTCAAGAGTTTGTAGTTCTTCTGAAAAAAGACAGCCTGTTATTTTAACCGACAAAGAATTAGACAAAATTAATAAAGAACATCCTGGTTTTTTGCGAGACGAAGACATTATTAAATATGGTTCTAATCCTAATAAACAATTTAACTATATTTGCCCTAGATACTGGTGTTTAAAAAATAATACAATCGTTGACCCAAAAGATTTAAAAGAAGTTATTGTTAATGGTAAAAAAGAATTGGAGAGTCCAAATTGTGGTTATGTCTTACCTGATAATGCTAAAAGAGTAGAACCGGGATATTATGTATATGAATTTTATAAACCAAAACCAGGAAAATTGGATTATAAAAAATATCCTGGATTTCAAGTAGATAAACATCCGAAGGGATTTTGTTTACCGTGCTGTTTTGATAAATATAATACTATTGGCAGAATAGAAGCTAATAAAAAATGTAATCAAAAAAAAAATAATGTAGACGACGCCAATAGAAAAATAAAAGAAAAAGAGCAAAAAGAGGATGAGTATGTGAAAGGGCCTGATAAATTTCCTCTTTTACCTGGTAAATGGGGATATTTACCTATACAAATACAAAATATATTAAACGTAGTAAATGCTGATTGTCAAATAAGCAAAACAAATACTAATATTAAACAAAATCATCCATGTTTGTTACGTCACGGAGTTGAAATAAATGACAAACAATCTTTCATATCGTGTATTTCAGATTTACTTTATTTTGGTAAACGAATAGTAGATGATAAAAGTACAGTGAAAATAGCAAAAGTATTAACTATAAAGGAAATGAAAGAACTAATTATAAAATCATTAGATATTGATCATTTTATTACATATCAAAATGGTAATCTTGTAAATGATTTTAAGACGACTGATTTGAATCTAAATTCAAATATAGATGTGGAAAAATATAGTACAACAAAACTATATTCTAAAATAAATAAATCAAATGAATCAGAAGTATTATATTTTAAAAAAATAATTAGCGCTTTTGAAAATTTTATCAATTTTTTAAGAGATGATGATACAATTGTTGATCATACATATCTATGGGATTTAATATCTAAACCAAACAAAAATCTATTCCCAAATGGTATTAATTTGATTATTTTCAAGATTCCAAATGACGATATTACAAGTAATGTTGAATTAATATGTCCAACAAATCACTATTCAAATGAATTCTACGAATCAAGAAAACCTACTGTTATTTTAATGAAAGAGGATAATTATTATGAACCTATTTATTCATATACAAATAATAATAATAAAATCCAGGTCGCTAAAGATTTTAAAGAGTATGATCCACATTTATCAAAAACAATGCGAACTGTTTTCAATAAGGTGATTAAACCTTTTATTTCTGTAATGTGTAGGCCACTTGATAGTATGCCAAACATTTATAAAAGCCCAAGAGCTCCTTTATTAACCGAATTAATTGAAAAGATGGATAAATATGATTATAAAGTAGTCAAAATGGTCATGAATTTTAATAATAAAATAATTGGAGTTGTAGCAGAAAGTCCTACTATAAATAAATCAGCGTGTTTTGTCCCCTGTTTTCCATCGTCATATGATTCTAATTATGGCGCTGATTTTGTATTTATGACTGATTTGTCAATATGGAGAACATATGACGAGACATATACATTTTTAACAAAATTACATAAAGTAGCGAAGAAAAAAAATATGAAATCAGAAATAGCATGTAACCCAATGTTAAAAGTTATTGAAGATAATCTTGTCGTTGGAATAATCACTGAAACAAATCAATTTATTCAATTGTCTCAACCTATCCCTGAAATGGATATAAAAGAAGAGTATAATTTACCTTCTTTATCAAATAATAATTATCTTATTAATAAAAAGGAAAATAGTGACATTATTATAACAACATCAAATCAAGTTGATAATGAAAGAGTTGAATATATCAAAAAAATTAAATTTGAATCACAATTTTATAATATTTTTAGAAACACAATTCGTATTTTATTAAATGATTATCAAAATATTAAAATAAGGGAAAAAATTGAAGGTGAAATTTTAAAAGATTACTTAATTTATACACAAAAATTAAATAACATTACTTTATTGTTGAAAGAATTGGTTAAAGATAAAATAAAATTTATTGGGGATAGTAATTACTATAAATTAATAAATGAACTAAGTACTTGTCTAGTTAAGAACGACGATTCGTGTAAAGAAGATAATAATCTATGTATGATTTCTGAAACAAAAAAAAATGGTAATGAAAATGTACATAATATTTGTTCTCTCATATTACCAAAAAATAATTTGATTACTTATAAAGAAAATGAAGTAATTTATTTTGGTAAGATGGCGGATGAATTAATTAGGTATAGTAGAATAAATTCATTTATTTTACAACCACAGACGTTTCTATCATTTGGAAATATCGGTTATAATTTACGAAAAGATGAAATTATTATGTTACAATCTTTATTGACACAAGAATATTTTGAATCATTGATTCCAGCCATTATTAATAAGTATGTTGAGTATAATTCATATGATGAAGCTGAACCAATTACTACACAAATATATGATAATATTGTTAAAATATCTGATATTAAGGAAACAAGTGTCAATGAGCTCAAAAATGAAACATGTATTAAAAAAAAACATAATAAAATATCAATTCTTACTTGGCAAGGTTGTTTTCCTGACAATTTTAAAGAAATTGAATACTCTAAAAATATAACATGTACTTTTAATTGTGTAATTGATATTATAGAAAAAAAAACAAGTGAACAACTTGATTCATCCCAAATTAAAAATGTATTGTTTGAAGAATATAAAAAATATTTAAACAATTATTACAACAAAATACTCGATATTTTAATTGAAGAGGGGAAAAAAACATTAGGGGAACAGTTAAAAAATGAAATGATTACATTTGGTGATTTTTTATATAATGACAATTATTTTTTATCACCATTTGATATATGGTTATTGGTTAATAAATATAAAATTCCTACTATTTTTTTATCATCTTATAATTTGTTACAAACGTCTTATGAAAAAAATATATTTGTAGCTTATAGTGACAACATTGATGATCTAGGAGAAAAATATTGTTTTTTAATTATACCTAAATTACGCAATGAATCAATACCAGGATATAAAATTGTTGAGAATAATAGGAAGGAATATTTTACTTCTATAAACGATTTTATGGATTCTAATAAAAACGATGAATGTATAAATACAATTAAACTTGCTATTGAAAATAAGATAGATATAAATAAATATCTAGAACAATTTCAAAAAATAAATAGAGTTAAAACAAGTAAACCTAAAAATAAAATAAAATTATTAATTGAAACTGAGAATATGGTTAGGGATGATAATGTTGACATCGCCAAAAATGTTGATGCGAAACTCCCGTCTAAAAAAATTAAAAAAAAATTGACCATCGAATCTGAAAATAGTGAACCAGATGAGTTCATTATTAAAACAAAACCACAAACCAAGAAAATTAAACAAATAATATTAAAAGGTAAAGGATCTAATGGTACAAGAAAAAATATTTTATAATAGTCACTTATTGTGAATAGTTTAATCTTCTTGAGATTCATCATCATCATCATTGTTGAACATTGTATAATTGTTTAACATTTCATCGTTATTTTCTTCAAAATCATCCTCAGAATCTGAATCTTCTGATATATCGAATATAGTCCCATTATCTCTATTACTATCATCATTGTTGTCATCATTGTTAATGTCAACATCATCATGAACAACAATATCATAATTTGTATCACTTTCCTCGTTTTCATCATCATCATCATCATCATCATCATCATCATCATCATCATCATCATCATCATCATCATCAGTGTCATCATTATCATCGCTAATATCATAATAATCCCTATATTTTGAATTATGGTTATTCATAAATTCTGATTTATCCAGGTTGGATTCATTAAAACTTATATGTTTCATATTAAAATCATATGTTGATGTTGTTTTTATTTTATTATCGCACATTATTTTATTAAATTTAATAAATTTTCTCCCGAAAGTTGGATTATAATTTTGAAATTTTTCTAGTTTTGATTTCAAAATTGTTCTATATCTTGTTCTTTTTCCAATATCTAACAATGAATATTCTGATAAATAATATAAATGTAAGTATGGTTTCATAATTTCTACCAATTTATCTTTTGGGAATAAATCACTTATAATAATATTAAATTGTCTTTTTTTTACAGTAAGATTATAAATATCTAACATTATAAATATATCATCACATAATTTAGATACGGATGTATTTTTTAAATAATTATGAATTGAATGTTCTCTTATTAGATATTGATATTTTTCTGTAAATAAATTTAAATTAAAATTTGTTTTAAAAAAGCAAAAAAACAATTCTGGTGTCAAATATGTTTTTTCTCTTATAAAAAAATATATATTATATAACGATGACTTATTTATATATACATTATTATACGGATTTTTGATAGGTAAAGGATTATTAAAAAAATAACTTGTATTTGATATAGAATTTTCAATTATTTTGATTAAATCATGAATATTAAATAGATATTTATTGCTATTTTGAAATAAACAAAATACATTTCTTTTATTTTCTTGAATTTTATTCATACACAAATCCATATCTATAATTATTTTTGCTTTTTTTAATTTATACAGATAAGATAATCTAGAAAAAGCGTAATAAGTTTTTTGTACTAAATAAAAAAAATATGTGAGATCTTGTTTAGTTTCATTATTTATGAACATATTATTCACTATATTATCATATAAAATAAATTTATTTTCTATGGAATAAGGTTTAAATACAAATGTATATGACAAAAATAATTTATAAAAATCAGGTTCTGTATTTTTCTCTAATTTTTTTAAAAACATATCATTATCAATTACATTTAATATTTTTTTTATAATTAAATGACTTGTATTCATATATTATTTTGATTATTATTATAAAATAATATATAAATTGTGTTTATATTTTAATAAATTATGTATATTTTATTAGAATCCAGGGTTGTAATCATTATCGTGTCCCATATCTTTTGGCTTTATACTAATAACATTATTTTGAATAGCTATTTTATTTATTGAACATGAATCATTTGGATTATCTATGTCACCAAAGAATTTATCAATTTCATCCACAACATCTATATTTTTATATTCTGAAGTTGCTTCTAATTTCATCATTTCATCTATATCTAACACAACTTGAAAAGCGCTTGTACCATAAAACCCTTCTTGACCACACATTATATTAGCAGAAATGCCTTTTAATGTATCTAATTCAGCATGCCTTGCTGCTTTTAAAAACATTTCGGGTGTTTCTTCAAAGGAAGCCTTTGCGATTGGTCCAATATTATCATTATTGATTCCATGTCTAAATATAGAAATCATTTTACTAGTATAAGTCATTCTATCTACCAATACACTGTAATTATGATAATTAATATAGGTGCCGTCAAACTCAACAACATCTACCAATTCATTATAAATAGCTTGTCTTGCTGCTTCTATACCTAAAATATTATAGATTTCTACAATATCATTACTAAATGTTCTAGTATTATCAATATAATCTAAACCAAGCACTTCCAATAAATTTGTACCAATCGTATCTAATACCCATATATCTTGTCTCTTGTATAAACCGTTCATCTCTACAACATTATCTTTAATTTTTCTTAAAATTACTTTATTAATGCCTTTAATTCCACGTAAAACAATATTTTGTAATAACTGTTCTTGAAAATTCTTCAATATATATATTTGATCAGATTGATCCAATGGCATCTTTATTTTTTTTGATGCGCTTGATCTATTTGAATTATTTTTAATCACTTCATTCATTCTAATTCTAAAAATTAATTTATCTGAATTATAATCAGAATAAACACATTCGATTTGATTATCATAACAATTATTTAATGTGAAATTGATATCGTCCATAGTTATATTTTTTTCTAACATTACTTCTGGATCTATTATCATACGAATTATCCATTTTGATTTTTCATTCTCATCATTTGATAAATTTATTTCAGCGCAACTAGAAACCATACTTTCAAATGCTCTGTATTGCTGTATAGTGTCTTTATCTTCCGCAATCATTGTATTCAAATCATCTGGATCAAAACATATTTCGATTGATTTTACGACTTCCTGTAACTTAGTATGTTCTATCATATACATGATAGATTGTGCTTTGTCCTTTTGGGTTTCGTCGTCTTCTTTTAAATAAATAGTGAGCGAAGGATTTTTAGGTTCTGATGATAAAGATAAGATTTCTTCAATTCTGGGTACACCACGAGTTACGTTGGACTTTGATGCGACACCAGCAAAATGAAATGTATCGACAATTGCGAGACCATTATAGGTGTTAAAATTTCTTGTGTCTGCGACAGTTAGGTCATACGCATAATTTGTTGTATTAGATACTTCTTCAATACTTTTAATTTTATCAAATAATATACCTGGATATGAATTGAATTGTGAACCAACCCATTGTCTATTTTGAAATACAATTTCACCATCTATTTCATTTGGTATAATTTCTGAATTATTATTGATTTTATATTTGTATTCATGACATAGGATTTCTTTTAGACCTTCTTGTTTATATTTTATTTTAATATTTAATAAATGGGCTAATTTATGTAATTGAGAACCAGGTATAAATAAATTATACAACTGTTTTATATTTTGACTTCCTCTATTATTTGTTTCTTGTTTTTTATATTTTGTAATATAACTATAAATATTGAGAATATTTAGTATTTGTTGAACATCAATCAATAAATCTTTTGAAACTGATGACATTGTAATTATTTTCTCTTTTGTTTTAACAGAACCATCTCCTCCTATGTACGCATCTAAAAATCCTAATAAACATTCACTATTTGAAAAGATTATTTTATCACTTATGAATTTATTATGACTTAATTTTCCACAAAGATTTTCTAAAATATTACATAAAAGTGTATTGTATATTCTTAAATCCTGGCTTGTCCAACCTTCTTTATTTTTATTTTCATTTTTGTATATTTTTGTTGTTATATTCCAACTATTACATAATTCTAAAATAGGTTCGAAATATTCTATATCATTATTAGCAATCGATATTTGTGTTTTTGTCATACATCCTTCAGCGCAATATGCGCCAATTAAATATCCAAAGTTATAATCTAATGTAATTACTTCGGGAATAGTGTAATTGTTCATATTTGTTTGTTTTGTATAAACACAATTATCAGTAAATCCTGTTTTTGTTTTGCATCCGTTTCTTAATTTTTCGCCAACTTTTGCAACAAAACTATCACTTCTTTTATATGGAAGCACAAAAGTTTTACCTTGATGTTTTGACCACCAATGATGTTCGTGCATAACGGATTTTGCTTTATCTACTTCACTTGTATATATATATTCTGATGGAGGTAAAATTTCATCACGTAAATCAAGTAACCTATTTTCAGTAAAATCAATTTGTTTTATTGATACAGGTAAATAATCGCCTACTTTTAATGTATCTCCTTCAACTGCTTGTACTTTACCATTTATTAATTTCAAGAACGATTTTGCTTTTGTAGCAATTACTTCACGTTCCTCCTTTGTTGTAATCTTTAACATAGTATTTGTTCCATCTTTATTAATAACTGGGTGCTTAGTAACTGCTTCAATTTGTTTCCATAATATATTTCCATCTTCATCACAAGATGGTATTTCATAATAATCGTCTAATTCAGCATAAGTAGTATCTTTTTCTTGGTAATATTCCATTTTTTTAGCAATATTTATTTTATTTTCAATAAATTCTCCAATTTGAACTTTCCTAATTTCACCTGATTTATTTCTTACGATAATAGGTGTCTCAAATGTTACAGAGTTTAATGTCATTTGTGTCGAAACTTCGCCAATACTTTGTCCAGCAATGATGCCGACCATTTCTCCTGGCGCAACAATCGCTCTTTTATATGACAAAACAATGGTGCTTAATAATAATGTGAGAGCATCTTTGTTGAAACGTTTAACAATTAGTAAATCTTTAGGTGATAAATAATAGTAATATAAAGTTTTGAATAAAACTGTTGGAGGTGTATAATAAATTTTTTCCAAATTTTCATAAGTTTGTTCAATTAATTCAAATGCTTCTACAATTGTTAGATCAACCAATGATGAACTATTTATGTTACATTGACCTTGAATATTATTGATAATATACTGAAATCCGACTGGACAATTGACTACACTATCTCCCTTATTTTTAAATACATATTTGATAATATCATTCCTCATTTCAATCATCATGTTTGAATATTTCATACAATATTCATTCATTTTTGGTAATTGTTTTTTGAAACGAGTCATTGTATTTTTCAAAAAGATATTCGATAATATCTTGGATTTACCATTTTCGTCTGGTACGTTGAAGTGTGCGTAAATGTCTTGGACAGTCATGTTTACAATAGGAATCATCTGATTTTCTACTTTTGTTGTATCAATACCGTCGTCACCATAAGTAAACTGAACAATCTTATTTTTATTTGTTCTTACAGTTCCATCATAATTTACCATTAAATCCTCTAGACCTTTGATAAGTCTTCTTTGAATATAACCTGTTGTAGACGTGTCTCTTACTTGAAGACCATTTGCTAATCCAAAGTTAAGTGTAGATGGAATCGTTAAATCATATACCTTTGGATGGTTTTCTATTCCAATGATGTTAATTTCTGTGATTTCATCTAGCAGCACATCATTGTACGTATTAAATAATTTTGAATTATGTTTCCAAACAATATTTTTCATTTTCTGATTTTTGTTTTCTTCTAATAAACTAATTTTTTCTGTAAATATTTTTCCATATTGTGCACGAATAAAGAACCTGTATGTTGGTTTAATATTTTTTGTACCTAAATTATTCTTCTTCATTTGAATCATAGAAACTTTTCCAAAAATTCCAAATCTAGAACATAACATACTTATTCCTTCAATTAAACGTTTTGACGCAGAACTAACATCAATAGAATTTCTTGAAATAGTTCCATCTCCAGAATAATAACCGTTCAATAGACCTTTTATAAAGTTTTCATTAGCAATAAAAGCTTCACTAGGTACATATTTATTTTCTGCTTTATGACCAACCCATTTTTTCAAAAAGGTAGATAATAAAACACAGTTTCCTATAATAGTGTTTGTTTTTCCACCAATCTTATTTATTTTTTCTTTTTCTGTCCATTCAATATTATGTTTGTCAAACCATTGCTTTACAAAGTCTCTTATATTTTCATTCAAATTTGTAATTGTTACTGTAGATTTACTAGTATGTCCTTCTGCTAAGAATAACCCAATGAAAATACCATTTTCTTGATTTAATTCAAAAACATCTTTAAATAGCGTATTTTTTCTAGCAGCATGATAAGGATAAATGTAACCATTTCGAATAACATCAATGTTTGAACGTTTATTTGTTCTTTGTAAAGAAGATTTCTTAGAATAAGGAAGGGTAAAGTTTGTTCCATTATTTTCTTTCCACCAGCCTGATGTAATTTTTTGCTTATTTATCATGGCTTCATTCATTTTATTAGATGCTACATTAAAATCTGTTCCATAAATATATTCTGTCTTTGGTAAATAGTTTTGCATGTATATTTCGTTTAATAAAACAGGAGGTTCGCATAAAATATTTGTAACTGGGACGCGATCTCCTACTTTTATTTCAGGAGTAGGCATTTCTTTTAATTTTTTTGTTTCAGCATTCCAAATTAATAATGATTTGCTTTCTGTAACAATAACACTTCTACCACCATTTGTCTTGATTTCATATAATTCAGTTCCTGGATCATGTCTAGTAATAGCAGTTACTTCTCCCCATGTAACATTCCCATTTTCATCTGTAGTTGGGATGAATACATCACCTTCTTTTATATTTAGTAATTCCATTTGTCTTTCTGTAAAATGTTGAATTTCGTCAGGTTTATCTTGTAACTGTTGATCTATCCATTTACCTATTTCAGTATATTTTGCTTGACTATTTTCAATAATTACTATAGGTGTTTCCCATGTAACAGATTTTACTGCAGTATCGATCAAACCAACGCGACCACCCATTGCGTGGAAGAATAATTCTTGTGGTGATAAACCGTTGATATAAGAACTTTCTACAAAACCACGAGCACTTGGCGAATCGTCAAATTTGGTAAAATGTGGTAATGTTCTATTATCAAACCCATAAGGTATTCTTTTACCATCCACGTTTTGTTGACCTAAGCAAGAAATCATAAAAGATATATTCAAGTCTGAACCTTTAGAACCCGCTTTTACCATAGTAACAAATCGATTATTGGATCCAAGACTTTTTAATCCAATTTTACCAGATTCCGATGTTGCTTGATTTAAAATATTATTTACTTGTGTTTCAAATTCTTCTTCATTTGTTTTACCTGTGTTATTTTCAAAAATACCAATTTGTGTTTGGTCAATCAAATTTTTCACTTCTGTTTTCTTTTTTGTAATGACATCAATAATTTCATCATTTGTTTTTTTATCAGAAATTAAATCACTTATTCCAACACTGAAACCACTGGTCTTCATATATTCGGTAATAATGTTCTGTAAATCATCAATAAATTTACCAGACGCCATATTACCATAATCATTACAAATTCTGTGTAAAAGACCTTTTGAACCGGCAGCAAGGACATCTTTTGTCATTTGTCCTCGAATATAATCTCCGTCGATAATTTCTAATACACCTGTTTTTGTTGTATTATAATCATCCTTTTCTTCATTGTAACCTTTTGTCTTGTATTTCAAAGATAAAGGTGGCACAATTTGTGATATAATATTAAAACTTGTTATTTTGTTATTTTTTTCATATTCATTAATTAAATTGATTTCATTAATACTATCGTACATCATTAGCAAATTCATTGCTTCTCTTGGTGTGAAATTCACGTCTTTTCTTGTGAATTGGTAACACCCAAGCATTGAGTCCTGGAAAATGCCAATAATAGAAGAATTATTGGCTGGACTAATGATTTGATATGGTACGGCTGCTAAATTTCTTAATTCGGCCTCGGACTCTGGGTCCTGGGCCATGTGTAAATTCATCTCATCTCCATCGAACTTTTTGTAGCATAAATGGTCTGGATTTTTTGTAACTATTTTATTTTTTTTCCAGGCTAAATATACTACACCCCCTAAGTTTCCAAAGGGGAAGGACTGTACCTTAAGCAAACTCGGGATGGCTAATCCGTCACTGTTCACCAACACCTCAGCAGTCTCTGAGAGCCTGTCATATCCTACCATAACGGACTTAGACAGTAGCACTGCGGATTGCCTATTTCATACTTTCGTAATCATCCATCACTTTATTACCGTTGGGGTCGGCTATTAACCGAGTTCCTCACAGACGTTTCCTGTAGTGAGTGGTAGTGAAGGCTTTAAGGGGTTCCCGTCAACAAGGTGTTTCGCAAATAAATCAATATATTCTTGGGGCATTTCTATATTATTTTTTTTATGATAATCTAATAATGTTGTTAAATGTTGTTCAATTTGAGATTTCAAGATTTTATTATTTTTTGATAAATTTTCTTTACAAGATAAAGGCATCGTATTTCTCCAATTAAAAGCAATGAGCTGTTCATCATCGTTATTCAAGTCAAATTTAGACAACGGAATTACGTGGTCAATATGCCATTCTTTTCCATAATTTTCAAATGTATATTTGCTATTATTATTTAAAATCCATTTAGTATAAAACGAGCCATTACAACCAAGATATTCTATAGTATGCTTATTTTTTCTTTTTAAACATATTATTATTCTTGTCCGTATATTTCGTATGATTGTTGATAAGGGATCATCTCTTTCGCAATCTTTACATTTCAATCGATTATGTCTAAATCTTTCTTTAGATTTAATTTCATGGCAATATTTACACATTTTATTATCTAATCCAATGGCTTGTTGTTCTTCTTCTTTTAATTTTTGTCTTTCAATAACTTTGTTGTGTTTGAAATCACTTGCTCGTTTAATTAATAATTTACGATGCTCTTCATTGTTATTATATTGTGAACGTCGTTGCTCGTTTCTCTTAATTCGATATTCTTCATTATTTAAATATTTTAATCTTTTAATCTCATTATCGCAATCTTTACATTGTGTTCGATTTTTTGGAAATCGAATAATATTTTTTTCAATATTGCATTTTGAACAAATCCTGACATTTTCAGGTTTAGTCTCCTCCATATAATTATTATATAATATTTCTTTATATTGTTTACCCCAAAATATTAATTTATTCACTAGGGAGTAGCACGCTTTTCACGCTCCCTGTTGCCAACCTCGATGGGTGGTGACCATAAATGGTCACAAATTTCGATCGGCATTGTACGGTTTTGTGTCGGCTACATTCATTCGAAATGTTTCGCCACGTTTCATAACTCTTACGATGTGACACATCATACTCATACGATGTAATGTAGGTTGTCTATTGAACAAAATAGCATCTCCATCCATCATATGTCTATGAACAATATCACCTTCTTCTAATACAAGTGAATTGCGATCAATATTACGCAAAGTAATCGACTCACCGTTTTTCTTTTCCAAAATCTTCGCACCTGGCCATTCATCTGGACCATTTTGAACCAATTTTGTCAAAAATGATTTATTCATTTTATTCACTGTTACGGGTTTGGTAATATTCTTCGCAATTTTCAGAGGTACACCTAATTCACGAATGGATAAATTGGGATCAGCAGTAATAACAGAACGCGCACTAAAGTCGACACGTTTTGCCATCAGATTACCTCTCATACGCCCACCTTTACCATTTAAACGATCTTTAATGGATTTCAATGGACGGCCTGATCTTTGTGCTACAGCTGCTACACCAGGTATTTTATTATCTACTTGAGTGGAAATATAATACTGTAAAACAGTTGTCCAATCATCAATCACGTTTGCAGGAGCATTATTCTGTATTTTTTCTTGCAAAGTTTTGTTGGTTTTTATAATATTCACTAAAATATGACTTAAATCATCTTCTGATCTTTGTTGGGCGTCATGTTTTACAGATGGTCTCACAGCTGGAGGTGGAACCATCATAACTTGACAAACCATCCAATCTGGTCTTGACCACATTGGACTAAATCCCATGAATGAAACATCTTCGTCAGATATTCGTTTGAATATTTTCAAAACCATTTCAGGAGTTAATTTAATAATCATATTTTCTGTATCAGGATTATTATTTACCCATTCAGCATAAATAGTTGCTAAACCTTCTTTTCTAATTTTATTTGGTTGTAAACAACCACAACCGTCTTCTGTATCTTCACCACAACGTTTAATTGAACTAACTAGTTTAAATACATATTTCCATCTATTTTCTCCTTGAAGTTTTAAAGCTTGTTTATACTTTTCTTTACTAATTAACAATTTACTACATTTAAAGCAAACACAACGTAAAACTTTTAAAATAGTACTAAAATATTGAATGTAAAATACTGGTCGAGCTAATTCGATATGTCCAAAATAGCCAGGCGTTTCCATATAATCTAAACCATCTGTAGGACAAATTAAACCAGCTTCCAATACACCCATTCTAGGATCAAACAAACCACCAATAACAGGCTTATTATTAATGTATGTATCTCGACTCGTAATTTCGGCGACAGATCCTTTTCTAATTTCATCTGGAGATAAAATACTAAATTGAATTCCAATAACTTTTGAACAATTGGTTGAACCATTACTTGAGATAGTATTTCTCGGCATCTCTTAATATATTGTTATATTTATATTTAGATCGTTTTAAAATCATTTTTATTTTTTATTTTTAAATTGTTTCAATATAGTTTGTAATATTCTGAAGAAAAAAATAACCATTTGCTAAAAATTTATATAAGTAAGTATATTTACAAAAATTTGAAAAACTAAAATAAGTATTAGAACACATAATTAGTATGAATAACAGGAACAATATGGCAAATAAAAAAAATTGATTTAAAAATAGTACGTTTTACGAATACTATAAAATAACATATTTAAACTGTTGATTAAGAATGGACATGAATACTATTGATTTAATGAATATTATTGAAGATGATGATAAAAAATTATTACAAAATAAAAGAATATCAAAAATGAGTAGAATTGATTGGGGGAAAACAATGGCTGTCTCGAACCAATATATTCAAAGAAATATTTTGAAATACAAACTAGAACCTCACGGATTTAAAGTATATTCAACAGACGATGATGACTTACCGTCTCACATTATTACAGCAAATAATTCACCTGGGTTCGATTTAGTTATTATTAAACCAGATGGTAAAGTAATCACTATCCAATCTAAACTTCGACAAGTAAATGGTGTATCAGACATTTCACATCAAGTACATTTTGAAACCACACGAAGACATAGTGAAAAAAACAAGGAAAAGAATCATACTGGACATGTATGTTATTCATTGGACGAATTTGATTATGTTATGATTTCTCTTGTTAATGATAAATTAAACCGTAATAACATTACTAATTGTAATTTATGGTCTTATTGTATCATTCCTATTACTGACTTGAAAGACGAAGAACACAACTGTTGTATTAGTCATATTACAACAGAAATCCTAAAAAAAAATTTTATGAATATAAATAGCGATTTCACTAGCATTTTTATGTAACTGTAAATAAATAATTAAAGTAAATTCATTTTTTACTATTTTTTATAATATAATAATACTGAGTTCGGTGTTTTACTCTATAACGGGTATATAACTTATGAAGATATACTTTCTAAAAATAATTCTTTCCCTTTTTCATTTAAATCAATTAAAATATATCTTCTATTTGAAGAAATACACGCTCTTCCTAATGTTCCTGAACCAGCAAATATATCTAAACATAAAGCATTTTCATTTGAATACAATTTTACAATTCTTTCTAATAACTTGACTGGCTTTTGCGTAGCATAATTTATTTTTTCTCCTGATTGGACGTTGTTAATATCGCACCATATATCTCTCAAAGGGACACCTTCCATTTCATCCAAATAACGTTTTATCCTTGGTACACCTTCTTTATTGTATTCTAACCGATTATCTTCGTGTAACGTTTTCATTTTTTCTTCACTTACATACCACTGTTTTTCATGTCCATTCCATTTATATCGTAAATTCATTCTTGGGTTCACATCTGGTTGTGAATTATAGAGAGCAGTTGTTACATATTCTTTTTTTCGATTATCACAAAACTTAACATTTGATTTCTTTTTATATTCTTCATCATAATCAAAATACAATGGATTGAATATTTGACATTTATTATTTTTTGAATATACAATCAAAGTGTCATGAAACCGATTTAATTTATATTTATTTTTAGCATTTCCGCCAGTTTGCCAAACTATTTCATTTCTGAAATTATTTTCTCCAAAAATTTCATCGCAAATAAACCGAAAATAGTGTGATACGCGAGGTTCTATATGAATTACCATTGTTCCTGTATTTTTTAATACACGAAAACATTCTATTATTCTTAATTTAATAAATTGAATATAATCTTCCTTTGATGTAAATTTATCGTCAAAATCATAAAAATTCCTACCTGTATTGAAAGGAGGATCAAAATAAATTAAATCAATTGTATCACTTTGAATATGTTTAATCATATCCAAATTATCACCTACAATATAATTATTTTGATTTACATTTTCTGAATTATTGATACTTTCAGATATAATGACATTTTGAGAATCTAATTTTATTTTTGACTCAATTAACTCAATTAATTCTGTTTTATTTTTAGTTTTACATTTCAAAATATTTAAATCACTACATTTACTTAATAATTCAATTTTGGACAATTTTGATAATGTGGATGTATCCATGTTATGTGATGATAGTTATTTATAATTTACTAACAATTATTTATATTCAATTTTTTATTATTATTGAAATAAAATAAAATTGATTTATATTTAAATAAATTAAAAATATAATAATTATACTATTCAAAAAATGACAAGGGAATCCAACAATTTATTAACAAAAAAAGAACAAAGTAAAAAGACAAAAAAAATGGAAGACAAATCAAAGAAACAAAAAAAAATTGTTGACTCTGACGATGATGACGATGGAAATGATTTTGTAAGTGAAAGTGACAGCGATGAAATGGATATACACGAATATAGAAAATTTCTATCAAAAATATTTCCATCGAAACATTTAAATAATAAAATAAATACTGGTGAAAAAATAAAAAAATTACAAAAACAAATAGAAGAAAGTGATGATGATAGTGATGATGACGTTAAAACTAAAAAAACTAGCATAAAAAAAACCAGCAAAAAATCAAAATCCAAACCTGTAAAGAAAAGTAAAAAACATGAAATTGAAGATATTGAAGAAGACGATGAATGGGAAACTGAAGAAGATGATGATGATGATGACGTTGATGATGAAGAAGAAGAAGATGAAATTATTACACGAACTAAATCAAAACGAAGAAATAAAAGAAAATATGAAGAAGACAATGATGACGACGAAGATGAAGATGATGACGAAATAACCGCAAAAGGAACAGAAAAGTTAAATATTATTTTTACAATAGGAGGTACAGAAGATGAAGACGAATGGGATGATTATGATTCAGAGTATGATGACGAAGAGTCAGGTGAAGAAACTGAAGATGAAGACGTTTCTGTATCATCTGATTCATCAAGTGAAGACGAAGATGATGATGAAAGTATTAGTGATTATAAATTAATAAAGAGAAAACAATCCAATAAAACAAATAAAACTACAAAATCATCCAAAAAATCTGAAAAACTAGAAGCAAATAATACAAAGGTCAAAAAGCGAGCTACACCCGAAACTATAGTTGACGTAATTCATGATTCAAAATCAATTGAAAATAAATCATTATTAGAAAAAATGAACAAACTCCTAGAAGATGATCCTAACAATGATGTTCTGAAAAAATGTATTAGTGTTTGCGAAAATGATATTAAAAAAGAAATTGCTAAAAAAGAAAAAAAAGACAAAAAGCAAAAAGCAAAAAATAGTAGAATTTTCAAGAAAATACTTCGAGATAAAAATACAATGAACGATTTTAAATTTTTCGAAAATTTGGAATTCAATAACCAAAAAAAAATAATCAAAGAATTACGTGAAATTAATAAATTAACTAGAATCGAAAAACCATATCGGATGACATTATTAGAGTCTAATATACCAACTTTATTCAAAGGTGCTGCTATGAAAAAAATTAATTCATTGCGATATATGGAGCCAGGAAGTGGTGAATTCTACAAAATTAAAAATTGGGTCGACACTTTTATGAGAATCCCTTTTGATAATTATGAATCATTACCCATCAGTATTGAAAATGGGGTTGAACAATGTCACGACTTTATGGAAAATGCTCAAAAAACATTGGACAGTGCGGTGTATGGTTTAAATGACGCTAAAATGCAAATCATGCAAATGCTTGGGCAACTTTTAACAAACCCAAAGGCCATTGGAACTGCTATTGCTATTCATGGCCCTCCAGGTACAGGTAAAACATCCCTCGTTAAAGAAGGTATTAGTAAAATTTTGAATAGACCATTCGCATTTATTGCTCTTGGTGGAGCGACTGACAGTAGCTTTCTAGAAGGTCATTCTTATACTTATGAAGGAAGTACCTGGGGTAAAATTGTCCAAATATTGATTGATAGTAAGTGTATGAATCCAGTCATTTATTTTGATGAATTGGATAAAATAAGCGATACACCACGAGGTGAAGAAATCGCTGGCATTTTAACACATTTAACAGATACAACACAAAACTGTCAATTTCACGATAAATATTTTGCTGAAATAAATTTTGATTTAAGTAAATGTTTATTCATATTTAGTTATAATGATGAAAGTAAAGTGAATCCTATTTTGAAAGATAGAATGTATAGAATACAAACCAAGGGGTATAATCAAAAACAAAAAATACAAATATCAAACAATTATTTACTCCCAAAAATAAAGGAACAAGTGAAATTTAATGATGATGATATTATCATCCCAGATGATGCTATACATTATATTGTTGATAATTATTGTAATAAAGAGGATGGGGTTCGTAATTTAAAACGTTGCTTAGAAATTATTCATACAAAATTAAATTTATATCGTTTAATGAAGCCAGGTACTAATTTATTTGAAGAAGATATGTCATTAACAGTTAGTTTTCCATTTACGGTTACAAAAGATATTATTGATAAATTAATAAAGGTAAACAAAGAAAATGTGTCAGCTCTTTATAATATGTATGTTTAAAATATGGTGTAAATTAAAAAAGAGAATTATGCTTTTAATGTTAATAATAATAAATTTTTTTATCTTATTACTATTTGATATTTATTTTTCTAAATTGTATTTTGTCGGTTTCTCTTTATAAATGGATTACGAAAATTATTATCATAATCTTCATTAACATTGGATGGTTGATATAAAATTTCCATAGCTTTTTTTATAGTGATATGCGGATATTTTTTCATTAAAATTTGTATTTCAGTAATCATACTAAATCGTGCTTTGCATTTATCTACATCAGACCACCATATATCTATACTATCATACAATTCACTAGTTCTTGGAATAACAATTACATCTCTAAAATTAGAAAATTCTACTTTTTTTTTACTATTTTTACTTTCTTCAATAGTAATATTATAATTGTTAGTATAACAATTCTTATAACATTCAAATTGATTCATTATAATTATACTAGGTTAATATATTTATAATAATATAAAGTTATTGTAAATACGTTTCATTTTTTTATTCATTTTTATGTTTCCCATTTTTGATTATTTCTTTATATTCTTCGAAATTGTCTAAAAGAAATCTTAATTCAGGTTCAACTGTCATATCAGATGCTTTATTGCCATCTACATTTTTAATAGTAGGATCTGCTCCTAATTTCAATAAAAAAACTGCGACTTCTTTTCTATCCCATCTTCCACATTTATGTAGTGCTGTTTCTCGACTATTTGTTTTACCATTTATATTTGCTCCGGCATTTATAAGTATTTGTAACATTTTTAAATCACCCCAACGAGCGGCATAATGTATTGGCAACCAACCGTCTCTCTCTTCTACGTACTCAACATCTGCCCCTAATTTCAACCATTTTTTTACTCCAATAATATTACCAAAATAACAAGCATTCAATAATTCTTGATCTTTCTTATTTGGTTTATTTTTAATTTTACATTTTTGCCATAATTTTTCATCCATTTATTAAAGTATATATTTATTACGAATAATAAAATGAAATAAATATATATTTATATAAATATTATTATAATTAATAAATATGCCTTCAAAAATAAAAAATAAATTACGAAATTCAATTATTGCGTCTAAAATAGATATTGATTACAATAACATTACTCATACACATGAACTTATTATTAGACAATTATCTAATAACAAATTATTACCAGTTATTCGTAATGATGATATAACTATTTATCATATGGATTCATTATATAGAGACAATTCAACCGATAAATATTATCTATCTACAAATTCAACTTTACAAATGTAAATAAAGTTGCGTATTATTTTGGAATAATGTATTTTTACACATTTTACACCCATTTTTTATATTTTACTATTTATTTAAGTTATATAAATATAAAATTATTATTCCATATATGAAAAGACTACCATTTGATGTTATTATAAATCATATTATTCCATATACTTATAATGTTCAATCAAATATATTATTAGAAGATATCAAAAATTATTATACAATAAAAGAAATATTAATGAACAATAAATATGATACAAATATGATAAAACACGAAATATTAGCGGTATTTTATGATAATAATTTTAAACTTTCTACTATTTTATATAGACATTTTCAAATGAAATTTAAAAAAAAAGATTATAATATTATTTATAACTTTTCAAATAATAAAATATTTAGTATATTATTTGGTTTATTTACAAAAGAAGAGAGATTATTATTTTTAGAACATATTTTACAAGATAATGGATTTTGGTTTTTATAAAATGATATTTTCTCCCTATAATATATAAATAATATGAGTGATATTGACGAAAATATTTATAACGAATATCAAAAATTATTAAAATTTGCACCAGAAATTATTTCCGATGTTTATTATAATGATATCACAGATTTAGACGAACGTAATGAAATCAAAGAATTAAAAGATTTAAATAAATACGTTTATACTTGCTATAGTAGCATAGGGACAGGAGATGATACTGAATCAATCGAATTTGTAGTTTTATCTATTTATTTTGATGCTATAATTGAAAAACTTAGAGAAAACGGGTTATGGTTCGTTGCAATAAATTATGGTTCAGAAGGACAAATCTCGAAAAATTACGATCAAAACGTAAATAATGAAACAAGTAAGATTAGTATGATTGTCAATGATTCTGAATTAAACCGTTATGAAATGAAAAGCAATGAATATCCGAATGGTTGGGAAATTGTTAAAAATGATGAAAATGGCAAAATTACTATTGAAAGAGATAATTTCACTCATTTCTTATTTACGGACAATATTAAGGAAATTGAAGATAAATACACAGGACAAAATTATTTTATGAAAAGACCTCTTATATCTAAATTAGCACCTAAAATAGATATTGGTTTACTAGCAAATAATGTTGCTATTATTATGGTAGAAGATCCTGTTGTAGGTAGAAAGACATTGAATAACGTTCTGTTGAAAATTTTTAAGGAAGTAATACCTGACTCTTCTCAAAAATCTATGTCGGCTGGTTCGAGAAAATCAAGTTCCAAGTCCAAGGGTTCTAGAAAATCCAGGTCCAAGGGTTCTAGAAAATCCAGGTCCAAGGGTTCTAGAAAATCCAAGGCCAAGGGTTCAAGAAAATCAAAGTCAAACAAGAATAAATAATTCTGTATATTTTTATATAGGATTATCATTCAATTGAATAAAAAACTTACTATTTGTTTGCATTTTTATTATTTAACTTGCTAACATCTCTGTAATACCAGTGAAAAATTAGAAAATATATAAAAGGTATAAACACATCACATAATAATTTAATAAATAACATGAATATAGAATATTTATTAAAAATGAAACCAGAAAATGATTATATACGTGCTTATTTGGATCAAATAAAAGAAATATACAAACAAATGAAAGAAGAATCTGTATATTATTTAATAGAATCTAGTTTGAATGTAAATGAGGAACATGTTCAATATAACAAACACATCACGGAAATTGATAATCTATTAAATCAACAATATGAGCATTTACAACAATTCATATTATTTAATAACAAAATAAATCAAAAATTAATAGAATCTTGTAAGCATGAATGGCATATTGATTCTATTGATATTGACCCAGATACATCAAAAACAATTGAATATTGTAAAGTATGTAATTGTATGAAATAAAAATAAATCGAACCTCGGATTTTATACGATCGATATAATTATCGTTTGATTGTCAATAATATACTTTTTGTTGTTACTGTCAACCATGCCATTTTTAAAGAAATATGCTATAATTATAATATTCTCAGTGTTTATTAATTTATTGCAAAAAAGTCCTCCAAAAAGTATTTTGGTTTTTCGATTTTGGACATTTTTTTTTGTCCATTTTTTAAAAGGGTATATTAACTTTGCGAAAAACATAACTGTTGTGACCATAAATGAAATTTGTCGTCTGATCACAAAAAAATTAATTTATGTTTTGTTACGATAAAATTTTTGTATAAAGTTTTACATTTTTTTCTCATTGGAAATAAATGGAAATTTTAGGAAATAAAATTCAGCAAAATTCAGCGATGAAATTTTATTGTAATGTTTGTGACTATGGAACATCGAGAAAATGTAATTACTATACTCATTTAAATAGCTCGAGACACTGTGAAAAGTCAGCAAAGGAAATATTTGGAAATGAAATTCAGCAAAAATTCAGCAAAATTCAGCGATTATGTGAAAAATGTAATAGAGATTTTAAGACAACTTCTGGTTTATGGAAACATAAACAAAAATGTACTAAAAACAAACAAGATCATGAAGAGATTAATACTAAAAATAATAATTATGAACCTTCAGATAAAGAACTTATTATGATGCTAATTAAGGAGAACTCTGAATTGAAAAATATGATGATTAAAGTATTGGAAAATGGAACTAATAATAACAACAATAATAACATTACCAATTCACATAATAAAACGTTCAATCTACAAGTATTTTTAAATGAAACATGTAAAAATGCTATGAATATTAGCGATTTTGTTGAATCTGTTAAATTACAAGTATCCGACTTGGAGAATGTAGGAAAAGTCGGATATATTGAAGGAATATCCAATATAATTATTAAGAATTTACAAGCACTTGATGTGAATAAACGTCCAGTTCATTGTGCTGACCAAAAAAGGGAAGTTATGTATGTAAAAGATGAAAATATTTGGGAAAAAGAAGATGAAACCAATCAAAAAATACGGAAAGCCATTCGCATGATAGCCCACAAAAATATTTGTATGTTTAAGGAATTCAGAGAGAAATACCCTGATTGTCAAGAATATGATTCTAAGAAAAACGATCAATACAATAAAATAGTGTATGAATCGATGGGAGGTAAGGGTGATGATGAATATGATAAAGACAGCAAAATCATCAAGAAAATTGCTAAAGTTGTTGGTATTGAAAAAGGCTAAAAGTACCTTTTGATCTTTAAGTTGTTTTGTGTATTTATTATATAATACACCGTTGAAGAATTACACCAGTCCAACCCATTTCAATGTTTTTCAAAAATTATGGTTTGTTCAAACAATTATAACAATTATGGATTACCATAATACAATTGAAAACTTAAATAAAACGTATTATTTTTTAAATTCTCAGTCTTTATTAAATTATTGCAGAAAAGTGTTCCAAAAAGTATTTTGGTTTTTCGATTTTGGACATTTTTTTTTGTCCATTTTTAAAAAGGGTCGATTGACTTTGTAAAAAACATAAGTGATGAGACCATAAATGAAAATTACCGTCTTATTGCCAAAAAAATAATTTTCATTTTGTTACTGTAATTTTTTTTATTTTAGAAAATTAGGTTTAGGCGGAAAAAAATGTTCTATGAGTAATATAGAATTTAGAATGAATTTTGGCGTAAAAACAACAGAAAAATTTTTTTGTGAAAAATGTGACTTTATAAGCTTTAAAAAAAGCGATTGGGATAGACATACCTCCACTAGAAAACATAAAATTAGAACAAATTACGCCGATTTAGAACAAAAAAACGCCGAAAATGTCAAAAATTATACTTGTAAATTTTGTCAAAAAAGTTACAAAGCGAGAAACAGTTTGTGGTACCATGAAAATAAATGTGAATTTATGACGAAAAAAACTGATAATATTATTATTAGTGGCAAAAAAAATTTACAAAATACAAATACAAATGTATTAATGTCACAGCAATATCAACCACAATCTGATATACAGGCTTTAACCGGATTAATTTTTGAGATGGTTAAAAGCAATACAGAATTACAAAAAAATATGATTGAGATTTGTAAACAAGGTCAAAATACCTCATACAATACGTCTAATATAAATAATAATTGTAATAACAAAACTTTTAATTTACAATTCTTTTTGAATGAGACGTGTAAAGACGCGATGAATATCATGGATTTCGTAGAATCTGTTAAATTACAAGTCACCGATTTAGAAAATGTGGGAAAAGTCGGTTATATTGAAGGCATTTCCAATATAATCATTAAAAATTTACAGGCTTTGGATGTCGATAAACGACCTGTTCATTGTACTGATCAAAAAAGGGAAGTTATGTATGTCAAAGATGAAAATACATGGGAGAAAGAAGATGAAACAAATAAAAAATTGCGAAAAGCAATTCGAGTGATAGCCCATAAAAATATTTGTATGTTAAAAGAATTTCGGGCTACATATCCAGATTGTGAAGATTATGATTCTAAGAAAAATGATCAATATAATAAGATAGTATATGAATCTATGGGAGGCAAAGGAGACGATGATTACGATAAAAACACCAAAATCATAAAGAAAATTGCTAAAGTTGTTGGTATTGAAAAAGGATAAATACATCCTTTATTCTTTAAGTTGTTTTGTGTATTTATTATTAAGATACGTATCCTTATCGTTTGAATGTTTGAATCTTTGAATGTTTGAATCTTTGAATCTTTGAATAATTATTCGCCAAAACTATCATCATCATCCCCTAACCATGTGTCGTCATCATCGTCATCATCATTACAATGACACCTAATTCTATCTATATAAATTCCATTATATAAGTATTTATAATTACCGCAAAATATACAATTAGTACCTTGAAATTGACATTTATGAGTGTCGTTCAGTGTATTAACCCAAAAACACCAATGCTCTTCATTATTATCATGATAAAAATCATATGGGTTGGCTCTTGAAATAGTATGATTTGTAAATATATAATCAATCATTTGTTTTTTATAACGAATGAACTGAATGATTTCCCAAGATTTAATGTCATAAAAACAATAATCTTTAATTTCATTTAACAAATCATTTGATAAATTTAAATGATTGATACAAATTTGTTTTATAATAGAATAGTAGCTTACCATTATAAATAGTTTAGTTATTATTTATTGATTTATTTTTGTCAAATTATAATATATTTAATTCAATTTTTTATTTTACACTTACAAAACTAATTATTATAAGAACATCATAAAATGTACTTATAATCAAAATATTATATTCCCACATAAAATCATACAAAATCTAATACTCGGAATAAGGAACATTATTGCCTGCTCTGGTAATAAGATAGTTATAAGTATCTGTGTTCATACACGCGCATCCCATACTACTCGAGTAAGCATTAGGGCAACACTCAGGACTAAATGGCATATTATCAAATAATGATAGTTGATTTTCTGGAAGAGGTAATTTTTGGTTAGGGCGATCAATAATTGCTTGAGCAGCCTTAGGGATAGGTTGACCTGGAACAATTGTTAAATTAGGCATGCCCCAATTAGCAGTATTTAATGGAATAAAATCTGTTAATGAATATTTGGATGATTCACCATAGTTAGTGTTAGCACCTACAAATCCCTCCTTTTTGGATTCAGATTTTGTATTCTTTTTTTTATCAGTTGAATTTTTATTATATGTATGTGGAACAACGTGAGGTGGAACAACAAATTCTTCTTTATCTTCAAACCCTTCTATTGTTCGATAAAAACTACAACAGCCACAAACAGTATGACCAACCAAAATTAAATAAATAATTCCAATTAAGATTAATACTTCCAAGTTAAATTTAAAACCAAAAATAGAAATTTCCATATTTTATTATACATATTTCATAGATAATAATTTTCCTCTATATTTATCTAAAAATAAATCAATACAAGAATTATAATCATAAAAAGGTATTTCATTTACATAAAAAGTTTTTTGATTTGTTAATAAATGATACAATTTAGGTTCTTTGTAATTTAGTATTTTTTTGTACTTTTTGTCTAAATCTAAAGTGGAAGTAAATTGTTTTGTTTTATCACAAATATTTAAATTCGATCCTCCAACTACAAATTTATTTTTTGCTAAATTATAAGAACACTGTTCGATAATATTTTCACCATCTATTTCTACATATCCGTAAACTCTTTCACCATTTTCTAAAATATCTCCAATATTTATATTCTTTATTTTTTTAATCATTCCATTTTTTAATCGAATTATTGTATTTGGGTGAAATCCTCCATCTAAATATTTGTGAATATCACTGTTTTTAATAGTATTTTCATATTCTACGAATACATCATCAAATTTATATTTTACATTTTTAATTTTCAAATTTTTGATTTTCTCAATTTCTTCATGACAAATTTCATCCCAATCACTAAATATTATATTATTTAATTCTATATTTTTATTTTCTGTATTGATACAATATAAAAATGGTTCGCTGTAATTTTCTACTTTTATAGAAAAAGGGTGGGTTTCCACTGTAATCCATTTATCATCATATTTAACAATATGACTATTCGACACTATTATTCCATTTAAATTATACAAAGTAGAATCACTTGTTTCTACAATTATTTTTGCGGTAATCGTATTATTATTTTCAAGTTTCTCTCCTACTTCAATTTCATATATCGTTTTTTTAGTCCCATTGTTCATAGTAAATTCCGTATTTTTATCAAAACATTTAGATGATTTTAATGTGGGAACTGATAGACCAGTGTTTATATTCAAAACTCTTGACATAAATGTCAAAAGTAATGCCATAGGAATAGAAAGCGCAACAAAAATAGCTGTATTTGCGATTGCTGCGCCCCATGTGAAAGGGAAAATCCAGAACATTGCTATTAAAGACGCTAATGTGATTAGTATAATAATTATAAATTGAGCAATTGCTCCTAGTAATGATTTTAAAGTGTAAAAGGCGCCCAAGCTTGTGAATAAACTAGCCGTCATAGTACCTTGAATTTTTGAAATAAAATCTTTAAAACTAATAATAATTTCTTGTAAAGGAATCATAATATTCATCAATCTGTTCATAATTTCTTCTACTATAGATTGGAAAAAACTGCGGGTTTTATTCACCATACCCCGAATACTATTGATTGAGTCTTTTATAGATTCTGCTTGTTTCACCATCATTGTTGTTATATAATTAAGAGGTTCTGTAGCGTTTCCAGTAATATTTTTGGTGGTATTTTGAATACAATATGTGAAATTTTGTGAAGTAAACTCATTAATACTAATATTGGGTGGTTTATTAATGAAACCTGCTATTGGCATAATATATGGTTTACATCTTTGATTTGGCCAATCATCTTTGATAAATTGAATATTTGAAAAGGCGTAACAACCACCACTGAATAATAATAAAATAATTGTGATTAAAATAAATAAAATGAATGAACCTCCATATTGATCAAAATAAGTTACATTTTCATACATTTTTTCAACTTTATTCATTCCATCTTTTTGATTTATATCCATATATATAGTAAATGGATATAAATGATTTCTAAAAATTACAAAATAAAAATTGTCCATTCTCCAAAGACAAAAAATCATTGTTTGTTCTCTCTTCCTTAAAATTTGACATAATGATCTTCCCAGTCCCAAAATAATTCACTGCCAATTTGTATTCTGTTATCATTTGTTATTAAACAACTAAACCATTCTGTATTCACGTTATGTGCTATTTCAGATACATAATAATTTTCTACACGCATAAATTGATTCGTTGATTTGCTATAAATTAAATGCGATCCTGTAACAAAAATGTCTTCATTATCAACTCCACTATTTTTCAAAACATACAAGGGTATTTTATTAATTTTATTATCTATCTGCATAGTTGATTCTACAATACTACCATTTTCTAAAACATCTCCTAAATGAATATCTTTCATATGTTTTATTGTACCATCTTTAAGTTTTAGTTTGGTGTCTGGATGGAAACATTTACCTAAAACTCTTACCATTTGTCCAGAAGGTCCGTTCCATGTGCTATTCATTGTTTTAATACTACCATCCATTAAATACATAATTGTGACCATAATTCCAATAGTTTTACCCATTAAATCTTTTATACTAATTGTTATTTTTTGAAATTCAATAACTAAATTCAAAAATACACCAAAAACAGATTGAATGATGGATGAAATAAATGTCCTGATTTTATTGAACATAGCTCGAACCATATTAATTTCTTCCATAAAGTTTGACATACTTCCTGAAAGAGTGCTAGTTACAAAAGTAATAGGTTGTAGTAAATACCCCATGAATCCAGTTTGTATATTTTGAATACAATATGTGAAATCTTTTTCAATATTATCAGATAATGGCATATATAACGGGTTACATCTATATAAAGACCAGTTTGCTTTAATATCTTGAATAGATGATAAATAAAAAATAATAATTATATATATAATAAAAGCTAAATTAATATAAATAAAATGAATCCAATTTTTCCCTGAAGGCATTTCAACTTATATTATTCCGATATAATTATTATTCAGAATATTCGAGAATATTCCATAATATTCATGGGAATATATGACATCTAAAGTTTTATCATCCCATTTCGAGATTTTTTCATTCTTCTGCTACGTATTTTCCTGAGTTTTCTAGTACGTTGTTTACTACGTTGTTTAGTGTTTCTTTTATTTTTCGTTTTTATTTTCATACTATTATAACGGCGATATTTTTTACCCCCACTGTAACATCCCCATTGGTATTTATTTGTGTTTGAGTTCATGTAAATATTACCACCATTTTGAACAGTAGCAAGATTATCATAAGCGCTATTAGCATTACTTTGCGTAATTGTTTTGGACATATTTGTTATGTTATTATTCGGTGTTTGTAATCCACCTTGAGTAGGATACATCATTGTAAATTGTGGAACAACAATATTGGATGATTCACTACCACCTCTTTTAAGAATTCTTTTTTTACCATTTTTTCCACCGGAAGTTGATTTAATTAAATCATTTAATTTTTGATTAGAGGCGTTGCTTGCTATAATTGTAGATTCTCTCGGATTAGGCCCAGGCATAGATTGTATAGTAGGATAAATCATTCCTGATGAAGAATTATTATTGGTCATATACAATTAAAACAGATTATATTTTAGCATTAATTCGTTTTTGCCGTATTTTTATTTTCACTCTTTGTAATATATATTTTAGTAAACAAATATGGATGATGATCAAAAACTTCAATTACAAAAAATGATTGCTGCTAATAATGTTGAAGATCAAACAGAATTAATACGCAAGTTGAAACATAGTGTTATTATGAGAAATGAAATCAATACTATGAATCTTATAAAGGCTAAATATCAAGGCGATTCTGAAAAAATTCACTATGAATGTATGAACGATTGTAATTTTTTATTTACTTATTATACCGATATTTACAATAAAATAAGAAAAGATGAAATTGATATTACTATATTAAATAGCTTTTTAGATGTATTAGAACAAATAGAAAATGGTGAATTAGATCAACATGAAGGTTCCTTTAAAGTAGGAACCCTTCTAAAAAAATTATATGTTGACAGTGCTTTAAAAAAAGCAGATAAATTAAATCAAGAAAACACAGAAGATACAAATAGTAAGGAAGAGAGAAAACCTGTAATGAATATTAATTGGAAACAATTTAGAAAAATGAATGGTTCTATGTAAAATCAATAAATATCATGATATTTACGTTGATAATATTTCGCATTTATCCCGCATAAAGTCTCATTATTTCTACATGTGGACGCTAAATAAAAACAATTCAATGAATCATATTTATTATTACCATCTGTTTTGATATAGTGAAAATTATATTTTTGTTGTTTCTTTTTTTGTTTTATGAATTTAGAACATCTGCTAAAATCTACATTTTCATTTTCAATAAAGTGTTTACAATTATTACATGATTTAATGTTGTTACTATAATTGGGTTTATCATCAAATGATGATATTGTTCTCTCAATAACATGAATAAAAGAAAAACATTTCGCAAAAAACAAGGGAACTAATAAAAATAAATAATAATATTTTTGAATGAACATTTTATTATTTAGAACATGGTAATAAATCTCTAAATCTTTTACAAAGTAATTATAGTTACTAGTTAAAGATTACTATATATTATATAATATATTGCTCCATTAACTATGTCCAAAAAATATTCAACCACGACAACTCTTATTATAGTGGAGTCTCCAGCAAAGTGTAAAAAAATAGAAGAATATTTAGGCCCTGGATACAAATGCTTAGCAAGTTTTGGTCATCTGAGAGAGCTCTCTTCTCTCAATAATATAAATATAGATGATAATTTCAAACCTATTTTTAGTATAATTGATAATTCATTGAAGAAAAAACAAATTGAAATATTGAGGAGGGAAATCAAAAAAGCTGATGATGTTGTTTTAGCAACAGATGATGATCGTGAAGGCGAAGCTATTAGTTTCCATATACAACAATTATTTCATCTTCCAGAGAATACAAAAAGGATTGTGTTTAATGAAATAACTGAAACAGCATTAAAATATGCTATACAACATCCGAGAATCATAGATATGAATATTGTTTATGCTCAACAAACGCGACAAATTTTAGATTTATTAGTAGGGTTTAAAATAACACCCATGTTATGGAAATTTATATCACAAAATTCCGAGAAATCACTTTCAGCAGGTAGATGTCAAACACCGGCATTACGTTTGATTTATGATAATCAAAAAGAAATAGATAATGCTGAAAATAAAAAGGTTTATAATACTACAGGTTTTTTTACAAATTTGAATTTACCATTTGAATTAAATTATCAATTTGAAAAAGAGGAAGATTTAGTGGATTTTTTGGATAGTAGTGCTGATTTTTCTCATGTTTATAATTGTTCACAACCTGTAAAAACAATGAAATCGCAACCAGAACCATTTACTACGTCGAAATTACAACAAACCGCAAGTAATGAATTGCATTTCACTCCAAAAGAAACAATGAAACTTTGTCAAACACTTTATGAATCTGGTTATATAACTTATATGAGAACAGACAGTAAAAAATATAGTAACGAATTTATTGATAATGTCAAAACATATATATCGAAAACATATGAAAATAAATATATAAATGAAAATATTGAACAATTAGGGTGTAACGTGGATTCGCAACTACAAACAAACAGAACTATAAGTGAAAAACAGAATAAAGATAGTAAGAAAAACAAAATTATTGTACAAGGTGCTCATGAAGCAATAAGACCTACTAAAATTTCTCTCAAAGACCTTCCAGAAAAAATGAATCCTAGAGAGAAAAGAATGTATAAGCTTATTTGGGAGAATACATTAGAAAGTTGTATGAGTCCCGCTATTTATTATGCTGTAAAAGCACAAATTATTGCTTGTCATAATTTATTTTTTAATTATACATCAGAGCTAATTAATTTTCCTGGGTGGAAAATTGTTAAAAATAAGTTTTCGACAGATAATAAAGAATTTCAGTATTTACAAACTATTAAGCAAAATAATTTGATAAAATATAATAAAATTTTTAGTAAAGTAACGATTAAAAATATGAAACAACATTACACCGAAGCACGTTTAATTCAATTATTAGAAGAAAAGGGTATAGGTAGACCATCGACATTTTCAATGTTAGTAGATAAAATTCAAGAACGTGGTTATGTTAAAAAAGAAGATGTAAATGGCAAGACAATCAGTGTAAATGATTTTGAGTTAAGTGAAAACGGAGAAATATTTGAAATGGAGTCAAAGAGAGAATTTGGAAATGAAAAGAATAAGTTAGTTATACAACCTTTGGGAAATATTGTAATGGAGTTTTTGGATAAACATTTTTTGGACCTTCTGAACTATGATTTTACCAGAGAAATGGAAGATGATTTAGACAAAATATCAAAAGGTATGATAGAATGGACGTTGTTATGTAAAAAATGCAATGATAAATTGGATTTAAAAATAGACGAACTAAAAAAACAAAAAAATGGTAAAATTGATATTAAAATAGATGATAAACATTCATATACTATTTGTAAATATGGACCAACAATAAAATGTGTAGAGAAAATAGATGGTAAAAAAGTGACTACATATAAAGCTTTAAAAAAAGACTTACAAATAGATTTAAATAAATTGGAAAATGGTGGATATCAAGTGGAAGAATTGATAATAGATAAAGCAGCAGAAGCATCAAGAATAAATGCTAATAATGTGATATTAGGTCAATATCAAGATAAAGATGTAATATTGAGAAAAGGTAAATTCGGATTATATGTTTCATGGGGCGACAATTCAAAAACGCTCAAACAATTTGGTAGTCGTCCTATTGAAAATATAACGTTTGAAGAAGTAAAACCAATATTGGAAGAAGGATCAAGTATGGTGAGAGAAATTACTAAGGATATTAGTATTAGAAAAAGTAAAAAAGGGGATTATGTTTTTTTCAAGACATCGAAAATGAAAAAACCCAAATTTTTTGATTTGAAAAAATTTGAAGATGATTATAGAACATGCGACAACGATGTTATAAAATCATGGTTAAAAGAAACATATAATGTATACTAACTATAATATAAGCTCTAAATATTATCAACAAATTTAACAGCTCGATTGATCATAGGAAGGAGAGTAGTAAATTCTATAGTAAATGAATATGGAAAAGTTGAAAAATCGACTAAAGTTCCATTATGATACCTTAGTTTAAATTTAAGTCGACGAATTCTTTCTATCGGTGGATTAAAAAATTTATAAGCGTTGGAAGGTCCATCGTAGTATTGTGTAAGCGGAGTAGAAATTATTGGTATTTTAGCAAATGCTGAATTGACAATACCATTTGTTTCATTTGTAGTTAAAGTAAAATTACTTACATTGTATGGTTCAGTCTCATCCATTGCATTATATTTTTGTATTTCCATGTAAAAGTGGGAAGGACCGAAAATATTTATTTTATAAGGACATTCTATGTATTGAACAACAGCATTATTAAGGGGTACTCCATTATTATCTAATGGTGGTGTCAGCCAAAACCCATTATCGTTCGGTTTTACAACATCACCATAGTAAAAACGGACATAATTACTCGTTTCAACATCATGGGGTTTTACAGAATTAACATTTGTTCTTTCTAACCCAACATTAGCAGGTAATCCCCAATTTGAAAAATCGGGAAGTTGGTTTCTTTTACATATAAAATTATCGAGTTTATTTGATAAAAATACAATTTCATTCAATAATTCAAATGAGTCACATTGATTACCAAACCATATTTTTTGTGAAACATTATTATAAACAATAATGAAACGAGTATAACCACCTGTTTTTTGAAATTCATTTAATTCAGAAATTAATTTATTATCAATCATGTATTTAGTTACAACTTTAGTAACTGCTTCATTAAACTTATTTGTTAATTCAGTGATAAATTGAGTAGGGTTATAAAAACCTTCTTCTATAATAATTTTGTAATATCCAATATCTTTTGTATTCTTTGGATAATTCGTTGAATCATTATAGTAGTTTAGAGCATTCGCAATTGCGTTTTGAAGTAAATCCTGTTCACCATTAGCTGCTGGATGATATGGATTAATAAATTTAAAAAACATTGTTATATTGGAATTTAATGCTGAGAAAGTATTATAATTAGAAGGAAATGTCCAACTGAATAATCTCATAGTTGAAATATTTAAAATATCTTCTGGTAATTCAATTTCAAACTCAGAAGAGTTTGGATAAGCTAAAATATCTCTATCTTCAGAATGTATAGAAACATACTTGTTATATAATAAATAATTTTGTGAATTATGTTGTAGCGGATGATTTTGGGAAGTATTTGAATAAGTATGACTAAAAGTATTATTCATTTTATATTATAATTATAATAAAATAATAAAAAATATATTTAAGCAACAAATAAATATATATATTATATAATGAATAAAAATGTCAATTATGGTGGTAAACAAGAGAATACTACAGGTTTTGTAAAAGATTTCAACAATGATTTAAATTATTACCCATTAAAAAAACCATATATGTTTATGTTTGTAAAAGCATTTCCACCATATAGTCCAATAGGTAATTATATTAAAAATTTAAATAATTATACACTTCCAAAATAATATAAATTATATATGATTTTACAATATTTATATGATTCCATATTTTTTATTTTTTTAAAAAATATAGATATATATTAGTATAACAATGAGTAATTGGTATAGTGTAATTTATAAAGCCTTTATTTTTGCGAGTGTCATTTCATTTATAATATATAACTTTACTTCAGGTAAAGTTTCTTTAGGTGCTATGATTAGTGGTTTAACAGTTTTATCATTTAGCATAATTATGATTTTATATATCATTTTATACAATGTGTTACAAGTAACACAAAAAACAACTTTTATTCAATCATTAATTGCTATTACAAATGCTACAGGACCATTTATATTAATGTTGACATCTATTTCCGTAATTTTGTATTTAAATATTATTTATAAAAATAATATACTATTGAATCATATTTCAAACAGTTATTATACATTTAGTAATATTGCTGTTATATTTATTTTATTACAAGTTTATTTTATTTATAACAATATTAATACAGAAAAATTTGAAATTACAAAAAAAATATCAAAAGTTACGTCTATTACTTTATATTTATTTAGTGTAATTACAACAATATGTTCTATAACATTATTTACTATATTAAAGAATTATTCAGCTGATGGATGAATTTGTTTATTTATTTTTGTAAATTTATATGTTAAACCATAATTCATATTTGTTTCCCATATTCCAGATATTTTTAAAATAAAATTATGATTACTTTTATTTTGATTACTTTGTATATTGTGAAAATTTTGTATATTTTGAAAAATTTTAACATAACCATTTTTGAGTTGATCATAAATCTTATATTGAGGAATTTTATTCGTGATATATATTTTTTTTAAAATATTATCTTCAATTGTTTTAATTTTTTCGATTAGTTCTTTATTATTATTAATATTAAAAATACATTTATATTTATTATAATATTTTTTATAAATTATATCATTAAAGGAATTCAATAGATAAATTCCATTTAAAGTTACATTATTTGTAGAATATAAAATTCGAATAAAGTTTCCATCATTCATAATATTATTTTTAATGGGATCGCAAAAATATAAATATTGGTCGTTATATTGGTCTATACTTTGTAATAAATTCATAATTGTTGTAGTAGAATAATATTATTATATTATTATTTACACTTTGTTTTTAAACCTTTTTTTCCGCATTTCCACCAAAAAACAACAAAACGATAAAACGATAAAAATAAATAAGTTTTATTAACAAATAAAGAATACTTGTATAATATACTTAATAAAAAATAATATCATATGAAATTCTACGAGACTCATTTTGAAGACTATGTAACTGAAAATCAACGAGAAAATTTACATCCAAAACTAAATAAGTTATTTGATAAATTCCCAAAAAAAATAATTGATCTAAAAAATGTAATATTTTATGGTCCAAATGGAATTGGTAAATACAGTCAAATGCTTAGATCAATAAAAAAATATAGTCCAACAGATTTAAAATATGAGAAAAAAATTAGTATTGCTTATAATAAGCAACAATATTTTTTTAAGATAAGTGATATACATTATGAAATAGATATGTCTTTATTGGGATGTAACTCAAAATTGTTATGGCATGAAATTTATTTACAAATAATAGATATTATATCTGCAAAACTAGATAAATCTGGTATAATTGTTTGTAAAAATTTTCATGAAATACATAGTGAATTACTAGAAAATTTTTATAGTTATATGCAAAAAAATACTGCTTTGCTAATTGATTTAAAATTTATAATTATAACAAAAGAATTAAGTTTTATACCGGATAATATATTAAATTGCTGTGAAGTTATACATATTTGTAGACCAACAATGACAAATTACGTGAAGTGTATAAAAAATAAATTGCCAAGTAATATAGAATTAGAAAATATAACAAATATAAAAAATTTACATTTTCATAATGAAAATTTAATGACTTCTCATAAAATTATATGTAATAAAATTATTGATGTAATTATTAATATAGATAGTATGAATTTTTTAAAATTTAGGGATATAATATATGACATATTGATATACAATCTGGATATATCAGAATGTGTATGGTATATTTTATTTGTATTGATTAAAAAAAATATACTTACGCAAGAAGATATATCTACTATTTTAATAAAGACGTATTGTTTTTTTCAATACTATAATAATAATTATAGACCAATATATCATTTAGAAAATTATTTGTTACATTTAGTAAAAGTAATACATCATTATTGATCTATACAAATAATTATCGACGATCGAGTGAACTAATATTCATATAATTAGTAAACGTTGAACGTATTTTGTTTTGATTGTTATTAATAGATCGTAAAATTATTTCTTGGGGTTGAACAATTGGATAATTTGCTTGAGTTAAAATACCGAACGAATGATAGTCTTTAGGTATTCCTCTCCAATAAGATATAGCGCTAGTACGAACTTTTCCCATGTATATTAAATAATAATATTATAATAATATTATTATAATAATGTTAAATTAGTAAATTATAATGATTATAACTTAAAATATATTCAATAAAATAAATAACAACTACTAAATAAATTCATAATGGATATAAAATTAGCATTAGAAATTTTAGAAATTGATACTGCCCAACTAAATTATAAAAATATAACACTAAAATATTTAAAAAAAAAATACCATAAAATGGCTTTACAAAATCATCCAGATAAAAATGGTAATACTGTTGAGTCGAATAATAAATTTAAACAAATTAATGACGCGTATCATTATCTAATTAAAGAAGTAGTAAGTTTAAATAGTGGTTGTGATGATTACGATAATGATGATAATTTGAATGAAACCCCCAATTATGACGAAGAATTAAAGAGCGCACATAAATCCCCTTATATGGAATTATTACAATTATTTATGAAGGGAGTATTTGAAGGTAAATACAATGAAATAATATTTAAAATAATAGAAGACGTTGTTTTAGGATGTAAAAAAATAACATTAAAACTATTTGAAGATCTAGATAAAGATACGTGTGTAAAAATTTATACTTTTCTTTCAAAGTATCAGACAACTCTTCATATTAATCAGTTTACTTTAGAAAAGATGAGAGAAATAGTACAAGAAAAATTCAATGATGTTTTTGTGTATAAACTGAATCCTAGTATAAATGATTTATTGAATAATAAAATGTTTAAATTAAACGTTTTGAATGAAATATGTTATGTTCCCTTATGGTTAAAAGAGTCTTATTTTGATATTTCCAGTTGTGAAATAATAGCTTTATGTGAACCAGAATTACCCGAAAATATTTATATAGACGATCATAATAATCTATATATAAAAACACAGATTTCAATAAAAAATGAATTATACAATTTAATCCAAAGTGATTCAAATGTCAATATATATATTGGCGAAAAAGTTTTTGAAATACCTACAAAAGAATTGAACTTAAAAAAGGAGCAAACATATATTATAAAGAATAAAGGTTTATTAAAACACGAAGACGATTTGAATTTTGAAACATATTTCGATGATCAAAATAATAGAGATTTATTTAAAAAAGCTGACATAATTGTTACTATTGAATTGGTGGTCTAAAAAGCATTTGGAAGATCATAAAAATTACTATTTCCATAAAATAGGTAAGAGAATATCTTTTGAGATAATCCTATATTAGCACCATTTACAGTTCCTCTTGAAGTTTTAATGTTCTCACTTTGTGTGAGATTTGAAATTCCTGGAAACATACATGAAATATTTTTTTGTATTTTTTTTAGATAAAATGGTAGGTCATTATTTTTATCTAATACTTTATTGTAATTTTCATAATAAGATAAAATTTGTAAATCATCTTTATGAGTTATTTTCATTTGAATACGTAAATTATTTGGGTTTTTATTAAGAGCACCAACATGAATCAAATTCGCATTAAATAAAATAACGTCTCCTTTGTTACAAAGCAAATTCATGACTGAATTGTTTAAATTTATGTTATATGAATTGATATTTTTGTGACTAGAAGGTATAACCCCTAAACATTTATCCATATCTTCTAAAAAGATCAACATTGTATAAGACGGATATTTTTGTCCCTCATTAAAAAAATCACCATTATTATCGCGGTGACAAGTATGAACACTCGATTTTTTAATTATCCATATATAATCTTGAAAAACATAATTATTATTGTTTCCTTTGTCATTTTCGATACTACTCATAACTTTATTATGTAAATTTTCATCGTTTAATAGATACTGTTTAACATTGTAATAATCATTATTTATACATTGATTTTTTATTTTTTCAATTTGTTGTTCATCAAATACGTTTTTTATAATACAAAATCCGTCTTTATGTAATTTGTAATCTTGAGTAGATTCAGATAATTTATCATTCATAAAAGCACAAATTAATAAAACTAATATTACGATTGTAATTATTATGAAAAATAATATAAAAAATAATTTTTTCGATAAAGATTTCATGAAAATAAAAATATTATGAAATTATACAATATTATTATAAAATAAATAATAATATAATAAAATAAAAAAGGTTTATTTATTTAATTTACAGATACAATTTTTATAAAACACATTTATTTAAGCTTCAACTTTCTTTTTAACAACGCGCTTCTTAACAACCTTTGGTTCTTCAACTACTACAGGAGGTGGAGGAGGTGGAGAAACTACAATAGTTTCTTCTGCTTCTTCTTCATCATCATCTTCTTCAACTTCATCATCACTGTCGCAAACAATAGATGTTACTTGAACTTGTTCACATTCGACATCGTCATCTTTAACAGTCTGAGTCTTTAATTTTTCTTTGTCTTGAGGTTTTAACTTGATATGACATTGACCTTGTAATTGAGCCTTTGGTTTTTGAACAACTGCTTGAACTAACTTCCAACTTGCGCTGAACTTACCATTTACAAACCACAGTCCTGCGAATTGAATCAAGCAAGCAATATTGGATCCTTTTTTCAAGTAATCAAGTGGTGTAACGATCGGATTTTCACTGCTAGGATATAATTTATTTGAATCTTCATCATAAATTTCAGATTTCCAAACACCATCCCATTGTGGCAATTTAATTCTAATAGTTGGTTGTTTAGTATAATCATAATCACCTGTTTGTTTATCTTTAGGATATTTCAATAATGGAGTAAATAACTCTTGGATAATTTCAGGACTTTTATGTACTTTACCAAACCATTCCTTTGAATAGATTAGCGCGTCATTTTTAATTTTAGTTTCAAAATTTTTTAAATTCTTTAGGAACGCATTCATGTCAGCATTTTGATATTCTTCTCCTGGAAATTGTAATGCTAATTCATATTTACCATTGCCAACTTCTTCACCTTCCTTCTTAAAATCACTTGCGCCCCATGTAAGCATAAGAGGTGTTAATAAAGTAAGAGTTGTTTTAGTAGATTTACTTAAAATATTAACAGATTTACCTCCTTGTGGATTTACCTTAGGAGCTGTATACATAATATTTTCAGGGTTAAATTGAGTACCGTCGATAATTCTTTCTGCCATCTTAATAGTTTGATATACATTATGGTGTAATCTTTAAATCAATTTTTTTTTTAATTAAAAAATAAATTCAATTCAATGATATGTAATTTCACATATTTATTTAATTATAAAACAATACAAAAGAATTATTCTATATTTATTATATAAATGACTATTATTGAAGATTATATAAATGAAATAACATCACGATGTGAAAAAAAAATACAAATAAATAAAAATTTGTTAAAAATAGACAACAAAGATGCGAATGAAAATAGTATTTTGAATACACAAAATTATAATGACATAACAAAATACAATTATAATATTCAACAACTCAAAGCAATAGCAAAATTTTATAAATTAAAATTAAGCGGTAATAAAAAAGAATTATTAAGTAGAATTTTTGTTTTTTTACATTTATCATCATATATTATTAAAATTCAGAAACTATTTAGAGGTGTTTTATTCAGAAGATTTCTCTCTTTTTTTGGTCCAGCATTTAAAAACAGAAAGATATGTACAAATGATATGGATTTTGTTACAATGGATAATTTAAATGAATTGTCATTAACCCAATTTTTTAGTTATAAAGACAACGATGGGTTTGTTTATGGATTTGATATTTCATCTATTTATAATTTAATTTTCAAAAAAAACGATAATCTTAATTGTAAAGTGGGTGGAATAAATCCTTATAATAGAAATAAAATACCTAGTTTTGTCATGATTAATTTAAAAATGATAATAAGAATTAGTAAAATATTAAAAATTAAAATAGATTTGGATTTTGATACCAATATCGGAAAAATATCCAATGAGAAAACAGTGGAAATGAGAACAGTATCTTTATTTCAAAATATAGACTCCCTAGGTAATTATAGCTCACCTGAATGGTTTCTTTCATTAAATAGGAATCAATTAATAAAATTTATGAGAGAACTCTGTGATATTTGGAATTATCGTGCTCAGTTGTCATTAGAAATTAAACGTAATATATGTCCGCCTATTGGAGAACCATTTAGAAATTTCAGTATTTCATATGTAACAAATGAGAGTGAATTAATTAACATCAAAAAATATATTTTAGATATTTTGGAAAGATTCGTCAATAACGGTATTGATAAAGATAGTAAATCTTTAGGAGCATATTATGTTTTGGGGGCTTTAACATTAGTAAATGATTCTGCCGCATCTTCTCTCCCATGGCTATATCAATCTGTTTGTTATTTTTAATTTTATTATATAATAAAATATATAATAAAATATATCATAATATGGAGTGTGATTTAGGTTTTATTATTTTGAGACATGTTAATAGTGAAGAAACAAATAAATTTTGGCAGCATTGTTATGATTGTATTAGGAAATTTTATTCTGAAAATAGTATAATTATTATTGACGATAATAGTGATAGTACATTTTTAACGAATAATAAAATATTATATAAAACTGATATTATTAAAAGCGAATTTCATAGAAGAGGTGAATTATTACCATATTATTATTATTTGAAAAACAAGTTTTTTAATACAGCGTGTATAATCCATGACTCTGTCTTTATACAGAAATATATAGATATGAGCATTGATAAATACAAAACAATATGGGAGTTTGGACATGAATGGGATGTTGACGAATTAGAAATAGGAATGTTGAAAGTATTTGAAGATGATGAACTGATTGAATTTTATAAAGACAAGTCACTTTGGAATGGTTGTTTTGGGGGAATGTCTATTATATCACACGATTATTTGTCATATGTAAATGATAAATATGATTTTACTAAATTGTTAAATGTTATAAATACAAGAGATGATCGTAAATGTTTTGAACGTATAATAGCATGTTTATTACACAAAAATTATAAAAAAAATAAATCTTTAATGGGAAGTATTTATCTATTACTACCCGAAGGGTATAGTTTTTGTCTTAAATTTAAAGATAAAGAATTATTCAAAGATTTACCTATGCTAAAGATATGGACAGGTAGATAGAATCGTGTATTTTTCTAAATATTTAGTAGTTTATTTTTGAACGCAATTATTTTTTATAAATAATTTATATATATCCGTCTTATTATGCTCATAAAATATATATTATTTGCGTTAAATCACTTAAAAAGTAAATGTATAGCTATAGTATAATAAGATGGCTAGACAAAGTAAACCAAAAGCTGAGACTGAACAAGTCCAAAATGTAAGTGTTCCTGTTGCTGAAGTACCAAAGGGAAAGAAAGTAAAAGTAACTTCTACCGCAAAGGTTGCTGAAACCGTTGTTAGTGAAGTAACTGCTACACCTGTTGTTGTTAAAAATGTAGAAGATGTTCAACCTGAGTCTGAAGTTGAAGCATCTGTTGTTGAGCAATCACTAGAATTTGTTGCTAAGCTACAACAAGCAAGTGTTCTTTTGTCTTCTTTAAAGAATGATTTCAAAGCAATTGAGAAGAAGTGGAATCGTGAAATAAAGGTTGCACAAAAGCAAAGTTCAAAGAGAAAGCGCAAGGCTGGAAATCGTGCTCCATCAGGATTTGTAAAGCCAACTCGCATTTCAGATGAATTAGCAAAGTTTCTTGATAAACCAGTTGGAACTGAAATGGCACGTACTGAAGTAACACGTGATATTAACAAGTATATTCGTGCGCATAAACTTCAGGACAATGAAAATGGTCGTAAGATTAACCCAGATACAAAGCTTGCTACTCTTTTAAAATTAAATAAGACTGATGAATTAACTTATTTCAATCTTCAAAAGTACATGAGTTGCCATTTTGCTAAAGCAACTAAGGAAGTTGCTACTGCTTAATGCGATTATAAAAATTAAATTTCATAAAAAAATAAAAAAATAAAAAATATATGTAAAAAAATTTCATATATTTTTTGTTATGGTTTAATAAATACGCGATTGCCAATTATATGATTATTAGTAAAATCTTCAATTTCTCCTTTTGATACATTTCTAACAAAATAACGTATGTATGGACTAATCATAATGTTATATTTATTTTCAGCACGAATTCTATTTAAAATAATAAAGTCTTCATTACCAGCTGGTATAAATTGAATTCCATCATCAAATATTTTTTTTTTCATCGCAAAACTAATGCCTACATGATTATTATAAAAATTATCTGTCGATAATTCAGGACATATTGCTCCACAATATGATTTCATTCTATAAATAATAACATCAATTACATTTGGATTTATGTTTTTGTATGTAATTTGAGTTTTTAATTCACATTTATTTTCGTTTAATTTAAATACTTTTTTACTTATATCAGTCACTCCAGTTGGACCTATAACATGAATTCCACCAGATAAATCAGTCATCCCAGTTGGACCTATAACATGAATTCCACCAGATAAATCAGTCATTCCAGTTGGACCTATAACATGAATTCCACCAGATAAATCAGTCGTCTCAACTGGAACATCAACCATAGTGTAATCATTGAATTCTCGTAAGTCATTGTAAAATGTTTCAACGTAATTAACAGCTAAAGTATCATCATCATCAACAAAAGCAACCCATTCAGTTTCTGCTATTTTTATACCTTCATTTCTTACAAGTCCAGCACTATTAAATCCTTGTCCTAATTTTTCAATTTGTATAATTTTAACTCTTGAATCATTTGTTTGAAAATTAGGAGCACAACCATCAAAAATGATGATTGCATTCCAATTTTTATTGGTTTGCTTCTCCAATGATTCTATTGTTTCTTTTAAAGTACTTCGCCCAATAGAAGGAATAATAAATGTTATTTTACTCATATTATTATAAACAATTAAAAAAAATATAATAATTAAATTTATTTCATTTTTCTTTCCGTTCGGTGTAGTTATTTTACAATTATATCAGTTTGGTCATTTTCTAAATCAAATAAATTATATATTTTTATTAATGTTTCGTAATCATCTATATAATTAGAATTTTCCATTAACCAACTATAAAAATCAGTGTTTTTATTATTCTTACATTTGTATTTTCTAAAATATTGTAATGTTTTATATAAATCATGTTTTATATATTTATTATTAACATTATAATCAGTACCAGATAATATACAAATTTCTTTCAACTCTTTTAAATTAATATTGAGTTTTTTTAATATATTTCTTGTGTCGTACAAAACAATAGTATGATCGATTAAATTCAAAGACCTCAATACTTTTTTACAACCATAAATAAACATATCCATATCATCACTTAAACATCCCCAAGCGGCGTTTGTTATATTCAATAAAGCACATAACCTATCAGCTTCACCTGTTGCTTCATAATAAGTCATACCATGATTATTAATCAATGATTTCACCTTTTCAATTTGATTTTTCGTTATATTTATACATTTTTTTTTTAATAATTCCATATTATCCATAATTAGTTGTTTCTCATTCAAATCAATAGTTAAATCAAGATTTTCTATTTTATTTTTTAATAGAATATATTCTTTTTCCGCACTAACTTTTTCTTCGCGACGTTGAATGAGGAGATCTTTTTTTTCAGGAGGTGGTTTTCCATCAAAAACGAATATTGGAATTATCTTGTAGTATGTAAATAAAGACAACAATGTATAAATATTCTCTAATAATTTATCTTCACCTGAAAATTTATATAAATAAATACTAATATCTATAACTATTTTTTTCCCTGATAATTGTGAGAACGATATAGTTCTTATACAATCTGTATTATTACATTTTTCTTTAAAATATTTATTTAAATAACGTATTCCCATAAAACAAATTTAATTTAAAATTATATTATTTTTATAATTATAAATTTTATAATTTTAAATTTCAATTTTATTATAAAATTGAAAGAATAAATTACATTATGTCATAACATATCTACAAATTAACACATACAAATGTATACTAGGAGCAAAACAAATCTTCGACTTTCGGATCCACTTTTCCCAAAAGTGGAGAATGATGTATCTTTTGATCCACTTTTACCAAAAGTGGAGAATGATGTATCTTTTGATCCACTTTTCCCAAAAGTGGACGCAAAAGTAAAACTAAATGTTTACATTGATTTCGATGAAGCTAGCGATGCGTGGAAATCAAATAAAAAATCAATCGGCAATGGTTGTTATAAATATATATGCTGTCAAATAACAAAAAAAGGTAAAAAATGTAAGAATGGAAGTTTACCTAATATAAATTATTGTATATTTCATTGTAAAAGCAAATAAAAATTAGTTATTGTCAACAATAATAGCATTATCAAAATTCAATTTATATGTAGTGTAATTGGTTACATTGGAAGTATTGTTAGTAACACTAATATTTGTTAATGAAATATTTGAATTATTATTTTTAATTTGAACAGACCCTATATATTCTGATAAAATAGTAAATGAAGTTATTTGTAAAGGTATGATTCCAGGAACTACTGTTAAGTTGATTAATCCATGTTTATGAATATAAGTTGTGCTATTATTATCATTGTTTATTACGTCTACGCAATCATATTTACCTGTATAATTAGAATTTTCACTATTTTGTGAAATTAAATTAGAGTTATAATATTCATAACCAATGATAGAAGACCCATCTGAATTTAAAATATTACGACCTATAATAGCCGCCATAGTTGTACTATTAAATTGTGTAACTGGAGGGTTATTCGAAGTAATTTTATCAAATTCATAATTATTTATAGAATAACTACTATTTAATTCTGAAAATTGATTTTTATAGCCGACACATAAGTTCAGTGATTGACTTATAATATTAGCATCATTTTGAGCTACACTATTAGCAATTTGTTGAGCAGTTTCGTTTGCAATATTTTGTGCTTGAGCTTGAGTAGAACCTGTTGCTGTAGCACTCGCAGATGATGTCACAAGTGAAGCAGGATTGGTTGATGTATAAGCACTCCCTGTTGCGTAACTTTTTGCTGAATACATTTTATATTATTATTATATTTTTTTATTACAATGTTTTATTGTTTATATTTAGTGTAATTATCAAATATATTTTACCCCAACTCACAGATGGTCATTCTTAAATTAGATAATAAAAATGTTTTGACATTCGAGTTTATTTTTTTATTATTCTTAATTTTATTGATAAAATACTGAGTATTGTCAATATTTTCAATCATACTTTTTTTCTTATAATTATTACTTATAAATTCACAAAAATTATTTTGATTATTGATAGTTTTTTTAAAAGCGATCAACGAATAATTATTATTATCACACCATGATAGAAATGATGGATAATTATTCAACAAAATTGTCTTAATAATATAATATGCTAAAACATTTGTCCTTTCTTTGTATAAATTTTCTCTCATATTTTTACTTTGAAAATCATTAGAATATAAATTTTTATACTCTAAACCCATAAAATCTAAGGTTTTTACTAATTGGAAAAAACTATAACTTCTCTCAAAATTAATCAATACTTCGAAATTTTCAAGAAATTCTTTAGAATCTTTTTGTTTATTTTGTAATAATTGAAAACTACAGAAACAACAATTTATTATTTCAGCCCAAACTTCACTATATGCTTCATATAAATTTACTAATGATTTCACTTTAAAAATTGAAAGCATCATTTTATGACAATTATGATTATTCATATCAGAAAAATCTAATCCAAAATTATGAAATGTTTCATGTATAAATACTTTAAACCACTCTTCTTTTCTAAAAATAACAATCTCCGAATCTTTTGGACAAGTGGTTGTAAAAGCTGTATTTACATGTGTTTCATCCAAAACAAAAATATTAGAAGTAGGAAATATTTTTTCCAAACTAGTAAAATAAAAATATATCACAATAGTTTCAACACATTCTTTAGATGAATATAAATTTAATATATACAACCACATAATAATATTATCGACGTATTTATTAAATGTATTAATTTTTAGTTCAACCGAATTATCTTCCACAATAAATAGTAATTTAAAATTTCTCTCGAATAAATTAAAAGTATAAGTAATTTCAGAATAACTCATTTCATCTATATATTTTCTTATTTCTTGTGGGAAATTGTTTGAATTAAATAAATTTGGTTTTGTTATTTCATAGGAAGAATTAATCTTTTTAATACTGATATTATAAATATTTTTTTTTGTTTTCATGTTATGTAAATATTGGTTAGCGTCTAAAATATCATTGTATAATTGTAATAATAATTTATTTGTTATATTGTTATTTTTAATATGCTTTATATAATTATTTTGTGAAAAAAAAGCGATTAATTGTTTACTTTTATTAGTGAGTTTCATATTATTTATGTTATTATAATATTATTATAATAAAATAAATATTTTTATATCGATAACAAATAAACAATCATAATGTTATAATTTTAAGTAAAATTTTTGACTTTATTTCTTATCATCATTAATTCATCATATACAATTGGCTGGGAACCTTTACGATTGTACATTAATTTAGCATCTTTTGTAGCTAATAATAATCTTTTTAATTCTTCGTTTTGCGTGAATTTAGCATATTGAGCATCGTATAACTCTTTTTTATTTCGTTTGTTGTAAAAATCTGGATCTATTGTAACGTTTACAGGTCGTAATAATTCACCTTTATGTTTACCACTTTTACTAGCAGCATGTTTAGCCATTTCAGGATTCTTGGATAATTCAGTTCCAGAATCCAATGAAAAACTTAAATAAAATTCTGGATTTGTATTTTTAAATTTTGATCCTTGATAATAATGTTCTACGCTATTCCATTTATGATTATCCAATGTGAAAGGTTCTGTCCATGAATTGTCTAATTTTTTTCTCCATTCAGGAATGTTCGCTAATTCAGCAAATTCTTTTAACCGGTCATTTGGTATTTTTTCACCTGCTCCTTTACCTGGTAATGGTTTATTGAAGGAATTTAAATAAAATGAAAATATAGTATTATCATCATATAACCCTCTAAGCTTAGCTTCCGATAATTCATCATAATTAGAATCGTTATTAGTGTGGGGTAAACCTGTTTTTTCTATATGTAATCTTGATTTGAAAGTTTGAAAATCAGGTATTATAGCAAAAGGTCCAGCATTTTTTTCCAAACATTTATCAACTACTTTTTTTTTAATATCATATGGAATTTCATTAAACTTAAAAATGAGTTTTTTCTTATAACCTATTAATTTATAATGTGACCCATTGTAATCAACAATAATATAAAATTCAGGATTAAAAACCCCTTTGTTTACTAAATAATCATCATTTAATTGACCACATAATAAGACATTTTTGTGATCGCCTGATTTAAAAGCTTCACTAGATAATATTATGAATTTTATATTTAATATTCTCTCCAATGTAGAAATAGACCACGTTTCTGCCCAAAATTGACAAGTACGGATTTTTTTTTTAAATTTCTCTAGAGTGTCGATTCCTTTCATAAATTTAAATTCATTTAAAATTTGAGTGGTAATTTTTTTTTCACCTATCCTTTTATCATGTTCTGCTTTAACCTTTTTAGCTTGTTCAGATATATATTTTTTCTGGTCTCGATCCAATATATTTGCGAATTGACCTTTTAATTTTGTATATTCAATTTCTAATTCTTTAATTTTATTAGTTTCTTCTATTAGTGTTTGATTATACATATCATAATGTTCCTTGTAATTCATAAAAATTTTATCATCAGCTTGTTCTGATAATTTATTGCGCAATTTATTAGTAGATGTTTGTTGTGCTATACTAGAAAACGCATCTCTTATTGTGGCAAATAAACAATCACCTCCACCTTCATTGTCAGTTATCGAATAATAATTATTTTCCATATATTTTTGTACCCAATTATCTGAATTACTATCTTTGTATTTTTCTTTAATGTCCTTGGCTTTTTTTGATGTTTCTTCTTCTAATAAAGGTGGAATAGGAACTCCTTTTGTCACTATAAAAATATCTTCTCTTTCTTTTGGGATTTCATATTTTTCTATATACAATTGTTTATTCTCATTTACATCATTATCGTAATCTTCATCATCGTCATTATCATCATCATGCTGATAAACTTCACCATCTTCTAGATCACTTGAAACTTTTTTCAAAGGTACTTCTGGTTTCATTCTTAAGTTTTCTAAAAAATCTTTTGTAACGAAATTATATATCAATGGACTATCTAATTTTTCTACATCTAAATTATCATGGTCATCTAAATAATTTAAATTATTACTTGCTTCAATTTCATATACCCCTATTTGTATAACTTTATTATTCGTCTTTACTAAATAAATAGGGAAGAAAAGAATATTTTTATCTTCAAAAGTGTTTTTACTATTTCCAATAGCTATAATAATTTCAATATCTTTGATTTCTATTTGATAAAGTGAATCGACCTCCTTTTTTATATCTCCATTATCAACACTTTTTAATTCTGGATAACTTACATCACTATTTATTCTTGATAGAACCATATTATAATAATATAAATAATATAAATAAATTTATTTATATTATTTTTCACTGTTTTACCATAATAAAAACTTTTTCATAAATTTATCATTTTTTAACTCATTCATGTAAAACCATAATTGTTCTCTTTTATAAACTATTATTGTATTATTTACATTTTCTTCAAAATCAATTAAAAAAGAGATAATATCTTCCTTTTTTAGTTTATTTGCTTTAATATCTTTTGAAATCCCATAATAATCACAAATTCTTAATAATTGCTTTATTGTATAATTTATTTCATAATCAATCGTTTTTGCTACATTTTTTGATTTAGAATTTAAACAACCATTTAGTAGATATTCTTCGTGATTTCGATACATTAAATAATCATTGACATATGAACATTCTTCTAATTCTTTCATCAAAATTTCTAATTCAGTATTCACATTTTCTTCGTTGTTTGAATTTTCATCAATAACTATATTTATGTTATTGTTATTATTAGTCATAACAATTATAAATAAATTCTATCTAAATAATAAAAAAAGAATTATTATAATTTATTTATTTTTTGACGAATAATTACATTTCAATTAAATCCATAAACTTAAAAATAGATTTTGTTGTTAAACTCAAATGATTTTTTGTTTTACTATGTGCTAATTTTTTAATTATCTCAGTAATTGTCATATTATCTATTAATTCATAATTAATTTCATCATTATTATTTTGTAATTTATTGTCACTTTTAAATAAATTTTTATTATAAAGAAGCGCAACGTTTTCAGTTAGTTCATCCACTTCATTTTTTTTACCCGATTCATTAATAAATAAATAAATTTGATTCATTAAATTCCTAATAATATTTACAATTTTAATTTCTGTTATTACATTGTTATTCATTAAGTTTATGAAAAATGTTGATAATGCTTTACGTTTTTCATTATCTTTGTTAATTTTACAAAATTTATCGTAATCTACATTCGGTTCTACGTATTCAATAACATCAAATAAACTCAAGAATTGATTGAAGTTATTTTCAAAAACATTCATCATAATATCATATTTTTTTATTAATTCTGTATATAAATCAGCATAAATTTTTGAATAAAAACGATTTGTTGATGCTATTTCAAAAATGATTGTAACTATTTTTAAGATTTCGTCATTATCAGTTGTTTCATTAAATATATTATCAATATTTTCAATTATTTTATCTTTAATATCATTATAATTCTTATCTGATAATTTGTTCATATTAGAACGTAGTAAATCAATTTTACTTTCAATACCCTTTTTCTCTTCGATTTTCGTGGTATGAAATGTTCTTATTGTTTCCCAATCGTCATCATTCACTATTTCGGCGCCTCTATTTCCACGACGTCTTCTATTAGAACCTGTATTTTTTTTATCCATATCGTTTATCGTATTATCTATTTTCATAGGATTTTCTCTTTTTTGAAATACAGGTGTTTTTACATAATTAGGTGATCCTACTTCAAGAGCTATTTCTGAAATTATTTTTAAAGTATCTTCCGGGAAATTAAACTTAAAACCATTGAAAGTAATATTATTAAAATCTTCTAAAGTATATTTCATTAAATTTGTCGTCATAATATTATTATAATTAATTATATCTCTTTGTTTTATACATTTATATCATTTTTTTTAATAATTCTATAATTAAAAAGATGTAAAATTTACTTAAATAGATCATTACTAATTCTAATTATAAATGTTTACTGATAAAATGAATAACAATGAGGATATGGACAACGAAGAAATATATGATTCTTCGAATGAAATACATAGTTGGGATGATTTGGATATTGATCCCAATATATTAAGAGGTATTTATAGTTATGGGTTTGAGAGACCAAGTCCAATTCAAAAAAAAGCTATAAAACCAATTATGTCAGGAAGAGATATAATAGCTCAAGCCCAATCAGGAACAGGTAAAACTGCCGCATTTTCGATTGGTGCTTTATCAATTGTAAAATTACAAGATAATTTTACACAAGTTTTAATTTTATCTCCAACAAGAGAGCTGACAATTCAAACATCCAATGTTGTAAAAAACTTAGGTAGTATGATGAATGGTTTAAAAGTTCAAACTGTATATGGAGGTTCACCTTATGAAGAGACCAACAATTTTAGTGATAAAAACACACCGCATGTTATTTGTGGTTGCGCTGGTAGAGTGTATGATTTAATGAGGAGAGATAGAATTACTTCTAGTAAAATTAAATTAATAATTTTAGATGAAGCAGATGAAATGTTGTCAAATGGTTTCAAAGATCAAGTATATAACATTTTTCAATATTTTAATAATGATATTCAAGTAGCTTTATTCAGTGCTACACTATCAAGTAGTATTTATCCAATAATAAATAAAATAATGCGTAATCCTATAAAAATTTGTGTAAAAGCAGAACAATTAACATTAGAAGGAATTACACAGTTTTATGTCGCAGTTGATGACGATAGGCAAAAATACGCTACTTTGAAACATATTTATCAATACGCTTCTGTTTCACAATGTATTATTTATTGTAATAGCATAAAACGAGTAACAGATCTTTATGAAGCTATGAAGGATGATGCTTTTCCTGTGTGCTGTATCCATAGTAATATGGATAAAAACGAAAGAGAAAATTCGTTTAAAGAATTTAAAAATGGAAAATCACGTGTTTTAATTTCATCTAATGTAACAGCTAGAGGCATAGATATTCAACAAGTAAGCATTGTAATTAATTTTGATTTACCAAAAGACATACATACTTATCTTCATAGAATAGGTCGTAGTGGTAGATGGGGTAGAAAAGGTGTTGGTATCAATTTTATTACTAGAAGAGATGTTGTTAAACTGAAAGAGGTTGAAAGTTATTACGCTTGTGAAATAAAAGAAATGCCAGTTAATTTGGACTTTTTAGAGTCATATTAGAGACGGTTTGTTTATTTTTGTATATGATAAAATATAATGAATTATAGGCTTAGTATAAGGTAAAATGTATTTTTTTCTTATATATTCAGTATAATTATTTATAAATTCAATAAATGAAATAATAATTATATATATCCCGCTAGAATAACATACTTTTCTGTCTAATTCCGTAAAGCGAATATGTTTTTGTCTATAATTATTGAAACGATAAATTAGAAACAATGCTAAAATTATTTTAATAATAAAAGTAAATTCAATCATTATAATTGGTTCTGATTGGAAAAAACCAATAATAAATAATATAATTGTTAATTTAGTAATCATGTTGAAATAATACAAAAAATTCAATTCAAAATTATATACATCTTTATTGTCCACCAAAATATCACTCATAATTTATATACATACTTGCTAAAAAAATTACAAAAATTACAAAAATCATTCGTTAAATAAATTTATTATATTTCTATTAAAAATATAATAAAATATTCTGTTATGAGTAAAATAAATGAAATTAATGAACATTTTAAAATGCCAATATTTTATAATAGCCAAAAGGTTTTACTTAAAGAAAATATAATTTCTGATTTAGAACTGATTTCTACAGTAGATTCATCAAACATTTCTATTTATAATTATTGCTTTACTCCTTCCACGGAGGTCGATATTTCAAATAATAAACACGAAATTTTACAAGATATATTCAAACAAATATCAAAATATTATACTACAGACGTGGAATTTTTGAAAGACAATCAAACTATTTTAAAAACATATTGCCATTCAAAAGAAACTAATAATACTGATTATAACTATGACAAAATTATTAAAATATGGAATGAAATAAAAACTGATAATGGGTTTAAAGAACGTTATTATTATATAGATTGGCCTATGTGGGAATTTTTAAATAAATCCCAGCACTTTTTACAATTTATGAGTATTTATAATTTAGCGTCTCCAGTAATTTCTTTATTTGTTCCGATCATAATTCTTATCATACCCTTTTTTGTTATTCGTTTAAAAGGACTTCACTTAACTATGAATGAGTATATCGAAATACTTAAATTAGTTGTCTCCAATCATTCTCTTGGTAGATTATTTACTCAATTTCATTCCGTATCATTTCAAGAAAAAATTTATCTTATTTTATCTGCTGCTTTTTATTTGTTTTCTATTTATCAAAATATTCTTATTTGTATGCGTTTTCATCAAAATATGGTTAAAATACATAATTATTTTATTGAAATAAAAAAATATTTACAGCATAGTATTGGTACAATGGAAAATTATCTTAGTTTTTCAAATATATTGAGAAGTCATGATGAATTTAATTCATGTTTATTACAAAACATTGATGTATTAAAAGAGATTCAAATGAAAATGGAGAGAATAAGTGATTTAAAATATAATTTTAATAAATTGTCGGAAATTGGTGGGGTATTAAAGCTATTTTATGAAATTTATGATAATCCTCATTATAATCATTCAATTATCTATTCTTTTGGATTTAAAGGATATATTGAATGTATTGTTGGATTGCAACAACATATTAAAGAAAACAAAATAAATTATGCTGAATTTACAAAAGAAATAAAACGTAATGTATTCAAAAAAAATTATTATGCTTGTTTAAAAGATACAAAACATGTTAAAAACAATGTTAAATTAAATAAAAATTTGATTATTTCAGGCCCTAACGCGTCTGGTAAAACAACAGTCATTAAATCATTATTGATTAATATTATAGTAACGCAACAATTTGGTTGCGGATTTTATGAATCTGCTGTAATAAAGCCTTATGATCATATTCACTGTTATATTAATATTCCTGATACATCGGGAAGAGATAGTTTATTTCAAGCAGAAGCACGTAGATGTAAGGAAATAATCGATATTATTCAAAAAGATTCAAATAGTACTCATTTTTGTGCTTTTGATGAGTTATATTCAGGAACAAATCCGGATGAAGCAAGTGTCAGTGCGGTAGCTTTTATGGAATATATTATTAAAAATCAAAATGTTAACACTATTTTAACTACTCATTTTATAAAAGTATGTAAAAAATTAAAGAAAAATAAATTAATTGAAAATTACTGTATGGATACAGTAAAGAAAAAAGATAGATTGGAATATTTATACCAATTAAGAAAAGGAATTTCAAGTGTAAAAGGAGGTATTAATGTACTTTATGATATGAATTATCCTAGTGAAATTATAGAAAATACTGTGAAATCTTTTTAGAAGATAATTCGTTAATTATATAATTTATTAATGTTATTATTCTATAATAATGTCAACTATATTAAGCATTTTTAATCCAACTTTTTTTATGTTTTTAGCATTTGTTGTTATTATTGTCGCATTATTAATATTTTATTATGAAAACAAAATGAGAGAACAAAATCATAAAATATCATCGATGTTAAGTTTGGTTTCTTCTTTAGCTGAAGAAATTAATATTGTTAAAATCCATTTGAATCATATTAACGTGATAAATGGAGGTGGTTTCAATGGGCCTCAAATAAATGAAGATCCAATTTTCATGAGAGATAATCAAAATAATATACCTTTTTCAGAAAATAATATTTTAGGAGAAAATTTAATTGAAGTTTCTGATGATGACGAAGATGACGTAGATGATGATAATGTTGAAGATGATGATGATGACAGCGGTCATGATGATGATGATGATGACACTGGTGATGATCATGACAATGAAGATATTTTTGATAATGATATTAAAATTTTAAAATTAAATAATATCAATTTTGAAGATATGACTAATTTAAATGATAATGAAATGGAAGATTTTTATGATGATAATGATAATGATGATGATAATGATGATAATGATGATGATGATGATGATGATGACGAAATTATTGAAATTGATGATAATGCTTATGATAATGATGATGAATATATTGACAAACATCTTGATGTTGACATCGATAATAATGAAGTTAATAATGAACTATATTCAACATCACAAGATGAGAATATAGATGTAACCAAAAATATAAATTTATCTCATAATTTAGAAGGAACTAAAAGTGTAGAAGTAATAGATTATAAAAAATTATCAATGAATCAATTGAGATCTATTGTTTTAGACAAAGGTCTTGTAAGTGATTCCTCTAAAATGAAAAAGAATGAATTATTAAAATTGTTACAGGTTGAGTAATTCGAACTTTATTTATAATTTATTTATAATTTATATATATAAATAAATAAATGTCTTGGGGAGTTTGCTATTCAGGATCAAATAATATTCATTTTAATTTTCCTCCAATAATGGCTGATGGTCGCAATTATGCTTCTTGGCAACCAGATGCTGTTATTAATCAACGTATACAAAACGAAGAAAATATACATTCGAATTGGTCATATCGTCAATATTTACAAAAACATGGTTTACAAATTATGAATTATAATTCTATGGAAGCATGTTATGATTTAGGATTAGACCCACATACTAAAACAAATACAACTCCGTCGAGTAACGTTCCATATACTTTTAAAAATATTTATGACAGAAACACACCTGGATATGGCTATAGCAACAGTGATTTAAAAAATCCTTATTTATCTAGAGAACAACTAAATTCTAGACTTGTAGCACCAGTAATAAATCCTGGTAATTATAATAGTCAAAACTAACTATTGAAATAATCAATCAAATAATCAAATACATAAAGAAAAATTATTCTTTATGTATAATGTATATGCGTATTCTTTCTATAGACGTCGGTATAAAAAATCTAGCATTTTGTCTTTTTGAAAAAAATTCAGAAGCTTCTCATTTTAGCATAGAAAAATGGGATGTCGTCAATTTATCTCAAGAAGATGAAATCGCAAAATGCTACTTCGTGGAAAAAAATAATAATATTTGTAATAAACCAGCTAAGTACACAGCAAATGACAAATGTTTTTGTTTGAAGCATTCCAAGAAACAAGATTTTCAATTGCCAACGCGAGAACTGAAAGCAAGTTTTATTAATAAACAGAAAATTCAAAAATTAATTGATATATTAGATAAATATGGTATTCATTATGAAAAACCTTGTAAAAAAAATGACCTAATATTTAAAATAAATGAATATGTTTCGAAAAAATGTTTTAAAGAAATTGAAATCACAAATGCGTCTCAGATTGATTTGATTACTATTGGTAAAAATATTAAAAATAAATTTAATAAGATTTTCCCTATGGAAGAAAAAATAGATTATGTATTAATTGAAAATCAGATTAGTCCTATAGCAAATCGTATGAAAACGATCCAGGGAATGATTGCACAATATTTTATTATGAACAATACACAACACATTGAATTTATTTCATCTATTAATAAATTGAAATGTCTAAATAATAAACAAGACGAAAATACAAAATCAAATGAATCAAATGATTCAAATGATTCAACTGATTATAAGTCAAGGAAAAAACAAGGAATACAAAAATGTTTAGAAATTTTAACATCAGATTTCCGTTTTAATAATCAAATTGAATATTTTAATATTCATAAGAAAAAAGACGATTTGTCTGATTCTTTTTTACAAGGGTTATGGTTTATTGGTAAACAAAATTTGTAAACGGATGATTATTTAGCTAATTTATATTTGTTATGTAAGTAAAGAATACTATTGATCAATTTTTCAGTATATTTTTCATATTTTTTGAAATGTAAATCATATTCTTTGAATTTTTTACACTCTTTATCTCGTAATTCTTCTCCCTCTATCAATATTTCTTTGATCGAAAATCGAATGAGTTTTGTTATTTCCCATGCACAGACATCAATAGTTAAGTTTTTATAACCATCATAACGTTCTACTAATGTTTTATACAAAGACAGGTTTACTTTGTAGTTGTTAAACAATGTATTGTTGAAAATTTTATTATAATATTTAGCAGGTGACCCAGATTTTATAAATTTAACTAAAACATCTCGGGGTAACCTTAGTAATAATTTGTAAATAGGATAAACTTCATAATTATTTGACGACAGTCTCTCAATATGTCCTACATATTTTTTGCATAAATACCTAATTTTTGTGAGATTATTGTCTATTTTTACTTTTTCGTCAAGAAAATCGAAACAATAACGTATGATATCATCTGGAAGCCTTTTTAATAATTTTAGCGCACGTTTCTCTTGTTTTAGTTCTTTTTTTTCAGTTTCATCTCGTTTTTTTATTTCTTGAATAAGATCTTTTTGATATTTTGAAAACCAATGTTGTTTTTTTATTGTTCCAGTTGATGACATTGCTATTTTACACGTAGTTTGTTAATACAAATACTTACTTCATTTTTATAGATTTTAATTTCAATTTTTTGTAAAATGATAAATAAAATATATTGTTATTCGTATTACTTAAAAATAAATGTTCTTATTTAATCAATAATGAACGATATGATTGAAATTTCCGAGTTGGATTTTAATTTAAATGATGATGATAATTTTAGACCATCATCAAAATCAAATTATTCGAATAATGGTGGTAATTTTGGAGGTGGTTTAGAATTATTAATGAATGACAAAATAAAAGATTCTAAGCCGTCAAGTGATATTGATTTAGATGATTTGAATAATCTAGAAAATGAATTGAATGAATTAGCAAACAATGATTCAGTTGATAAGTTTAGCGCTAAATCAGATTTATTTAATAACAATCATGATATTGACTTTGATAATCAAAAACATAATGTTAGATTTAATGATGAACCTAGTATAGGTATTGGAGCATCTAGTATTAATACACCGTCATCATTTGAGAATTTAGATTCTAATGACAATAAGACGTGGGACGGATATGGAAAATTTAACAATATTCCAATGAATCCAGATAAATATGCTTCATCAGGTCCTCAGCTTACAAGAGAAGAATTATTAAGAGAAAAATTCAAATATTTAAGAAAGTTGGAAGCTTTAGAAAAAAAAGGAGTAGAATTATCTAAAAAATATAACATGGACTCGTCATTGAGTGAAATGATGGGAGAATATGAAACTATCGTTGAAGAAAAAAATAAACAGAACTCAGTTAAATTTCAAGGAAACATGTTGATGGCAGCTATTAATGGTATTGAATTTTTAAATAATCGTTTTGACCCTTTTGACATAAAATTAGATGGTTGGAGTGAACAAGTCAATGAAAATATTGGAGATTATGATGATATTTTTTCTGAATTATATGAAAAGTATAAATCAAGAGCATCTATGGCACCTGAACTAAAATTATTATTTCAATTAGGTGGTAGTGCTATGATGGTTCACTTAACAAATACCATGTTTAAAAGTGCAATGCCAGGTATGGATGACATTTTAAGACAGAATCCAGATTTAATGCGTCAATTTCAAAATGCTGCGGTAAATTCTATGGCGCAAACCAATCCAGGGTTTTCTGGTTTTATGTCAGGAGTAATGAATCCTGATGGAAATGGACCACCTCCGCCAATGGCTACTCAAGGTGCGAATGCTATGCCTCCTCCGATGAACAGACCAGGAAATAATAATTATGCGACGCAACAAAATATGAATATGGGGCGCAGTAATTTTGTAGACGATGGAATTAATATGAGAGAAAATATACAAGGATCGGATTTTGTACTTCGTGAGAAAACCAAAAGACAAGCTAGACCGGAAATGAATGGACCAAGTGATTTATCTGATATTTTATCTGGCTTAAAAACAAAAACAATCAATATTCAAGAAACTAATCAGCAACAAAATAACAATGCTAATGGAAATAGTACAATTAGCATTGAAGATTTGAAAGAGCTACAAGGACAAACAGACGGTAATATGCCAAAACGCAGTAAGCGACGTCAAAAATCCTCTAGTAATACTATTAGTTTGGACATCTAATAATGTGTAAATAGATAAATATGTATAGAATATATTTTCGAAATAAATAATAAAAATAGTTTATTATTTATTATAAAATATTATAAAAAATGAGTTTTATCTTTTCTAATTTACCAGATGATATAAAAAATCATATATTATCGTTTGATAAACATTTCAAAATAAGAAGAGGTCAACTAGTTTCAGTAATATCAAAAGATGATTTTAGATATAACATATTATATTATAGTATCAATCATCTTATAAATTCACACCAAAAAAATGAACATCAAATTAATTTTAGGTACAATTTACATAATTTATATAATATAGATAGAGGTGAAGAAGTACAAAATGATATGATCATTGTGTTAATGAATTTGTCGTCTTTAGTTATTAAATATGATATTTTTATTGGTCGTTTTATACCAAAGACCAATAATATGAATAATATGAATAATATGAACAAACTTCATTCAATAGAAGATTGTCAATGGAATTTCTTTAACTATTATTATGATCGTTTTTAGTATAATTTAATTTTTTGTTTTTTGATTTGTATTTTTGTAGACTGCGTCATATACATCATTATAATTTATATTATTATCGCTAAAATTTTTATAACCTTTATTGAAAAAAACGGGGTATACATAATTTGTGGTGGTATTAGGATTTGTATTATTACCATAGTATTTTTCGAAACTATATGTATCAAATACCGTAGTAAAATTTTCAAGTATATTATTTGCGTTTTCACTAGAAATATAGTATATTACAGCATAACACAATAAAAATAAGACAAAACATATTATCAATTTTTTGTAATAATTCATAATATATATAAATATTTTTATTCTTATAGTAAATAATCTGTAACAACAATATTATCAAGAGAAGTTTCTGGATTGGTTTCATTATTATTATCATATACATAAACTGGGTATGCGTATGGGTATGTGTATGGATAATAATCCCCATCATACCCACCATAACCACCATAATACCTTCCTAAACCATAGCCTAACCCAGCTGCTCCCAAACCTCTTCCCCATCCTCCCCATCCTCGACCTCCTAAACCTCTTCCAATATGTCCGCCACTTATACGACCACCGCCACCAAAATGACCGCCACCGCCACCAAAATGACCGCCACCGCCACCAAAATGACCACCTCCAATATGACCGCCTCCAATGTGACCACCTCCACCACCAAAATGACCGCCTCCTCCTCGGCCACCCCCACCTCGACCACCACCACCTCCACCTCGTGCTCCTTCAATAACATGTTTATTCGAAAAAGATGGAGCAATAATATAAGCAATTATAAAAATTACTACTAAAACTGCTCCACCACAAAAAAATAAATTATCGAAATGTTTCATAATATTATATACAGATAAATTAATTATTTTTCAGCACTAAATTACATAGAAATAATCTTTCTTTTTATACTATAGTATTCAAATGTTATATAGACTTATTCCTTTACGCACATTAAGAAGAATTAGATAATACTATTTTTAGTTTCATTTGAAATAGTTGAATTGAATTTGTAATAATAATAAATTTTGAGAATCAACGTCAACAAATTCAATGATGTATTGACAGAATAATTCACAAGTATGAATGTATCCGAATTATTAATACCGCTATAAAGTGATCCAAGTATTCCACCAAATAACCATATTGTAGATGAATATTTCGTAGAATCGATATTTTTAATTTGAAATATTGTTACGTAAATTTCAGGTAAATATCCAATAAAAACCAGCGTCGACGAAATAATAGATAAATAAATAAAATTCATCTTTATTTATTTATTTTAATTTTTTTATCTTTATCTTTTTATTGTACTACATTTTATTTCTCACTACAATATAAATGGGGGACTTGTCTTTTGAAAATATTAAAAATGGAAACTGGTATGTTATTCCAGGGGATTATTTAAATAAACCAGCAAGAATATACAAAACTATTTATCATGGCGATTGTTACATCAAAGTTATAGCACCCAGTGATCAACAAGACATAGTAAAAGTTCCGTGTAACGAAAATATTTTTGAGGAGCCTAAAGAAACGGATGAATATATGGATGATCAAGAAGATGACTTTGATGACGAAGATTATTTAGAAATAAAAGAACTAAATCAATATGTCAACTTTGTTTCATATGATCCAAATGAGCCTTTGGATTTAGATGATGATGAAAGGTTGGAACTATATAATATATTTATTAAAATTGAAAAAAGTCTTCAAAAAGGAGGAATGCGAAAAAAGAAGAGAAAGACAAACAGAAAAAGAAAAATAAATAAAAGAAAAAAAACTAAAACTAAAAAAAGAAAACCCAATAAAAAGAAAAACAAGTATTACTAAGTTTGGTGTTGAAAAATAAAATTTTTATTATAGCCAAACCATAAAAAAGGGTGTAAACCCTTTTTTATTTAATTAAATTATTTAATTTACATTATTCAAAATACGTAAAAGTATTTTTATAATTTTTATTAACCAAAAATATTTTCATCTTCTATTTTTACATATTCGGTAGCGATTTTATCGCTTTGAGCATGAGTTACAATAATATATATATTTTTATCATTTGATTTATATAGGTAAAAACAAGTATAACCACCACTATTTGACCCGAAAATTTCATAATTCGGTTCTGGGTCATCTTTCATTGTGTTATATAGTTTTTTTCCTTCATATAAATGTATACCTGATATTTTAAAATCATCTATGTTCTCACTTGGGATGTTTGTGCGATAAATTCGTCTAATTGTTTGAATGTTTTATTTAATGGGTATGTTTTTAGATTACTCAGCACGCTACTATTATGTTCAGAGTAGATTTGCGCGAGTTTTGTATGTAGTTCACTACAATCTACTTTTTTCAAATAATTAAATTTATCATCACAAACAATAATATTACTTCGTCGGCAATAATAGTCATCAAAAATATCCAGATAATAATCAGCATCAGCATCGTAATCATCAAAATCGCATTCTTTGTTACGTTTTTCCTGTTCTCTCTGTCTTCTTCTTCTTTCTCTCTGTCTTCTTCGTCTTCCTTCTCTTGCTTTCTCAGAGAGTTGTTTTACTGGTTGTGTTGTCTTGTTAGTATTCATTTTGTTGTTGTATAATTATCAATTATAATTATACAAAAAAGTATTTCAATTTTTTTATGCGTCATTCCTATAATAAAAATAGAAAAACTAACTCAAATTTTGTCCCATTTTAAATCTTTAAGGGTGTAAATGATGATGAAAAGTTGGAACCATATAATATATTTATTAAAATTGAAAAAAGTCTTCAAAAAGGAGCAATGCGAAAAAAGGGAAGAAAAACTACCAGAAAAAGGAAAACCAACACCAAGAAAACCAAGAAGACCAAGATTTTCAAAAAGAAAATCAAACATTATTAAATTTATATCACTTATAGTTTGAAGTAGACTACGCCATTATATTGATACAATTTCAAATGTCTACTTTATCAAAGTTATCAATTCTTTATATTTTTCATTAATCAACGATTCCAAAGCGTCCGCTTTTAACAATTTGTCCCTTTTTAATATTTCAGAAGTTTCGGAAATCAAATCTTTGGCTGTCATTATTATCATTTGAGCGCAATTATACGCATTGTTAATTAATTCAATCACATCATTATCTATTAACTCTTTGTATTTTTCACTATTGCTAGGATAAATAACATTGCTTCCCATACCATAATACAATACCATTTTTTCAGCCAACTTCAATGCTTCCTCGAAATCATTCAAAGCACCCGTTGTAACGGATACATTGTAAAACACTTCTTCCGCTATTCTACCAGATAATAAAATCATTAAATGTTCAAATAATGATTCTCTCACGTAAATGTTGCTTGTTGAAGATTCAAACACTGTATAACCAGGACTCTTTGGTGAAGACAAATTAATTACCACTTTAGACATCTTAGAATGATGTTTTGAGAAGAAACCTACGACAGCGTGACCCATTTCGTGAATAGCAATGTGGTCTATAATATCCGATGTAAATTGATGTTCATTGGGTTGCCAGCCAACCATCATTTTGTTCATAATAATATCGAAATCATTAAAATTGAATTCAGTTCTGTTATATCTTAACGCATTCAACATAGCTTCGTTCAATAAATTCTCAATTTGTGCTCCAGATAATCCATCTGTAATTTCTATTAAATTAGGTAGATCGATACTATTATCACATGGTTTACCTTGTATATGAATATTTATAATCGCATCACGTGTTTTCTTATCAGGTAATCCTATAAATATTTTTTTATCGATTCTACCTGGACGAGTAAGCGCATTATCCAATAAATCAAAACGATTTGTCGCAGCAACCATAAATATTCCAGTTGTATTTTTAAAACCGTCCAATTCAACTAAAAGAGCGTTCAGTGTGTTGTCTCTCTCATTGGAAGAACTTTCTCCGTCACTTGAACGTTTTCTACCTACAGCATCAATTTCATCTATAAAAATAATACAAGGGACATTTTCACGAGCCAATCTAAATAATTCTTTTATTCTAGTTGGACCTACACCAACATATTTTTCTTGAAAATCTGAACCAGAAACAGGAATAAAACTACATTTTGCTTCACCCGCTAAAGCTTTCGCTATTAAAGTTTTGCCGGTTCCAGGAGGTCCTTCTAATATTAATCCCTTGGGCACGCGAACATTATATTTTTGATATTTTGGATAATTCTTTAAAATATCTACACATTGTTTTAATTCATCTTTTACATTTTCATAACCACCAACATGAGAGAAATTAGTATTGGGTTTTTTTAATACTTCAAAATTTTTTGTTTTTGTATAACTGCTACTAGAACTGCTAGAACCTCTAGAATATGAATTATCATTGTCATCTTTATTAAATTCATTCATATCTGAAGTCTCTTCATCAATAGGATTAAAATGAATTCCTAAACCGCTTAAAAAATTTTGTGGTTTTTGAATGATTATCCTTACACGAGGTAAATCGGTTTTATTATTATGTAATTCTTGTATATCATTACCTAAAATACTCTCATTTTGTTCAGTAATATTTTTCGAATTTAATTTTTTTAACAACGATTCATAGTAATTTGAATCTGTATTATAACTTTCTAAATCTTCGATATAATTATGAAAAGTTTTGTTATTACCACTATTGGTTTGTAATCTTTTCAATAATTCTTCTGTATATTTTTGCGAGAAATGATACGATCTTCTATGGGAATTTAATTGTAAATTCATTCTTGTATTTACATTCTTAAGATTTGAAGATAATGAAAATGAATTTACGCATTTCATACACAAAAACCAATTCAACGCTAGAGAGAAAAGATTCACCATTTTATATTTATAAATATTTATTTTTAAATTATTATTTAGATATAAAGTAAAACAACAATAATAATTATGAAAAAAGAAGGTACATCTTGTCCAAAAATAGGAATCAAAATTCATGAAACTGATAATGATTATAAGAGCGATCCATTTGAATCATGTGTTTATTCTGGTAATCCAATAAACCAAAATAATCAAAATAATGTTAATCAACTTTTAAACACAGGTAATTTTGATTTAAATATTGATAATTACTCGATGAAAGATATTTTTCATTTATTCAATATTAATAATGAAACATTGAATGAAGAATTAATGAGAAATGCTAAAAAATTTGTACTTAAAACTCACCCGGATAAATCGGGGTTAGAATCCTCCTATTTTCTATTTTATTCTTCTGCTTATAAAAAATTATATTCTATTTATGAATTTCAAAATAAATCATTGAATAAAAAAGAACAACAAGAAGAATTTTCAAATGAAACAAATAATCAAATTCTAGAAAATTTATTCAATAAAAATGAATCATTGAAAGAAGCGAGTAATTTTAATAGTTGGTTTAATAAACAATTTGATAAATTTAAAAACGATGAAGATGATATTGACACAAATAATAAAGGTTATGGGGATTGGTTAAAATCAAATGAAGATATTGTTGATATGAAAAATATTTCAAAATCAAATATGATGACAGAATTCGAAAAACATAAAAAACAAATACAAACCATAACTAAATATGAAGGTGTAAATGACATGTTTTCATCCACTTTTGGCGCAACCATATTAGGTGAACAAAACAATTTTACTTCAGGTGGATTATTTAATGAAGATTTAGGATTTACTGATTTACGACAAGCATATCAAGAATCGGTTATACCAATTACGGAAGATGATTACAATAATATACCAAAATATAAAAACATAAATGAATATAAAACAGCGAGAGATAATGTCAATGTTGCACCGCAATCAAAAGAAGAAGCTATGAAAAAATTATTTCAACAACAGAAAAAAAAAGAAGATGAAAGTATAGCTTTAGCTTTTCAATTGGCTAAGCAAAATGAGAAGGCTCAACAAAAACAAAAATCATTTTGGGGTGAATTAAAACAGATCACTGGGTTCTAAAATTATTTATTTTTATTATATAACTATATTAAACATAAATGAATAATAATAAAAAATTCGAAAATGGACTCTTTATATTTCGCAGAGATTTACGCATAATAGATAATAACGGTTTAAATTTATTAAATGATAATTGTAAAAATATATTTACCATTTTTATTTTTACACCTGAACAAGTAACTTCTTCTAATAAATATAAATCTGATAATGCTATTCAATTTATGATAGAATCATTAGTTGATTTATCGAGAGAAATAAGAAAATATGGAGGTAAATTACATACATTTTATGGAAATAATGAAGTGGTGATTCGACAATTTATTAAAAAATTCAATATTAATATTGTATGTTTTAATTTAGATTATTCACCATATGCTATAAAAAGAGACCATAAAATAATAGAACTGTGTAATAAATTAGATGTTCCTATTTTATACGATAATGATTATTATTTACATGAACCCGGATCTATTTTAACTGGATCAAATACACCATACCAAAAATTTACCCCTTATTATGAAGTAGCAATGAAGAAACTAGTATCATCGCCTAAAATATTCAAAAAAGTACATTTTAATGATACTTCACATGTTATTGAAGGTATTATCACGTTAGAACAAGCTATAAAAAAATTTACAACCATAAATGAGAATATTTTAGTTCATGGTGGACGAGAAAATGCTATAAATCATGTTAAAAACGCAATTAAAACACAAAAACATTATTCTACTACACATAATGAATTATCAAAAAATACAACTTTATTAAGTGCTTATATTAAATTTGGATGTATTTCTATTCGTGAAGTATATAAATATTTCAAATCGAATCATGATATTATAAGACAACTATTTTGGAGAGATTTTTACGCTAATATTTTATATTCATTTCCATATGTTTTAGGTCACGCTATGAAACCAAAATATGATAAAATAAAATGGCATTTTAATTCAAAATGGTTGAAAGCTTGGAAAGAAGGCAAAACTGGATTTCCTATCGTAGACGCGGGTATGCGTGAATTAAAATCTACTGGATATATGCATAACCGGTCTCGATTAATTACTGCTAGTTTTTTAGTAAAAACTTTGTTGATTTCTTGGGAACATGGCGAAAAATATTTTGCTACGCAATTAACGGATTATGATCCAGCTTCTAATAACGGTAATTGGCAATGGATTGCTTCAACTGGTGCTGACAGCCAACCTTATTTTCGCATTTTTAATCCATGGGAGCAAGCAAAACATTATGATCCAAGCGCAGAATATATAAAAAAATGGATCCCTGAATTAAGGGATATATCAGTGAAAGATATATTGAATTGGGAAATAGTATATGATAATGATGAATATGACAAACTTAAATATCCAAAACCAATCGTTGATTATAAAAAACAAAAAGAAATAGCATTAAAAATGTATGGTGCTGTTTTTTCGTAATTTTGTACAGATTAAAATGTTTCACTGTATATAAGAAGTAATTCACAAAATTAAATAAAAATGAACTATATTATAGCAGAACAAAGCATAAAATGGATTAATAAAAATATATTTGATTTTAAAACTACACATAATACTTATTTATTAGGGTTAATAATACTCATATTTTTGATTCTATTATTAATAATAGTAATTGTTGTAGTTTCTAGTTATTATTTGATCAAATTTTTAGAAATAAATATCATTAATGATTTATATTTTTGTAATTATACTTATAATAAAAAAACAAATGCTTTATTAGAAAAATATGGAAATTGTAAAATCAATAAAATTTATTTGGTGAAAAACCCAATTACTGATTTTACTACTTTTATGTTGAATGTAATTACTTTATATAAATTTCAAAAAACAATTGAAAAATACAATGAAAAAAATAATACAAATATTTATCCATATCATGTTTCATTATTAGCTGAAATTAATTTGCCAAATAAAATTAAAAAAATACTACTAATTGAAAAATCAAATTGTATAAATGTAACAGAAAATATCTATTTACATGAAAAAAAAATTTTAAAAATAATTAAATTACCGAAACAAAACTATACTATCAATGACATTTTACAAGAGACAAAAGAACGAATTGGTGATAAACAATTCTTTAATTGGACTATTTATAAAAATAATTGCTATGTCTTTATAAAAGAAATTTTAAAAACAATTGGAATGTTGAATAAATCGAATATAAAATTTATAAATCAAGATCAACTTATTAAACCACTTAATTTTAGTGATTTTACATTACACACTATACATTTTTTTTGTTCTTTGAATAATATTTTGGATAATTATATTTTATCATAATTCATTCCTGTATCTTGTAAACTACGTATATAGTTATTGTATGATTTATTATAAAACACCAATTGCCATTTCGGTTTTATATTTTTGACGCATGCCATATCGTCAATAAAAGATAAATAATAATCGTGTTTTAATTCAATCTTTTTAATTTTATTTATAATATCAAATATATTATCGTCTTTTATTGCGATTGAACAATATACCGGATTATTATTTATGATTGACCTACATATATTACTTTTATTAGTAAATAATAATATTTTATCATATTCAAAACCATACGAAACAACCAATTCATCTTTTGACATTTTTATATTATATAATTATAAAACTTTATAATATAATTTATATTTCAATTTATTACATCCACCAGAAAAAAAAATGAAACTATAAATAGTGTATTTATATTGGTTATTTTTTATAATTAATTTAATCAATAAATAAAAATTGATATGATGTTATATATTAATGAGAATATATAAATAGATTTTTATTAATAATGTCGCAGCAACAACCAATATTTATATTTATTGACGGTAGTTATTTTTGTTTTTACAGATTTTATTCTATAATGAATTGGTGGAAATTAGCACATTCTAATGAATCATTAGATCATCCAATATTGAACGAAGAATTTGTCGATAAATTTACAAAAACATTTATTGACACATTGAAAAAACTTCCTAAAAAATTAAAATTAGATGAAAATATTATTCCCACTATTATAGTTGGTAAAGATTGTAAACGAGAAGAAATATGGCGAAATGATTTTTATGAAAAATATAAAGCAAATCGTATATATGATTCAACAAATGGATTTTTGGGTGGACCATTTTTCAAAATGGTTTATGAGGATTGTCTTTTTCAGAAAGGAGGTGCTACAAAAATATTACATCATCCAAAGTTAGAAGCGGATGATTGTATTGCTATTTCTGTAAAAGAATTATTAAATATATATCCGGAATGTAGCATTTATATTATTACTAGTGATAATGATTATTTACAATTAATAAAAGAAAATGTACATATTTATAATTTATCTTTCAAGAATTTAAAAGATAGTAAAATATTTACTGGTGTTCCTGAGAAAGATTTAGAAATCAAAATATTAATGGGTGATACTAGTGATAATATACCGAGTGTATTTCCAAAATGTGGAATAAAAACCGCCTTGAAATGTGTCGAAGATCAAGAATATTTCAAAAATAAAATGGGAAATAATATTCAATATCATGAACAATATTTATTAAATAAAACGCTAATATCTTTTAATAAAATACCAGAAGAATTGGTAAATGAGTTTTTGGCTAAAAACAATATTATTTACACCTTTGCACATTTTAAATGCGCATGGTTTACCAGTGCAAATGTGTAAGTAGTTTTACACTTTAACCCATCTACAAACACCATTTTTATTTTTTTTACTTGTATATATATTACCATCATTTCCTTTTTTATTTTTACCACACCAATCATTTGCTGGATATGGTGGAGATGGCCTATTTTTATATTTCAACGTTTTATTTTTTTTGCCTACAATAGGTTTTTTAGAACTCCATTTCCCAGGTCTTCCTTTTGATTCATCTAAATAAAGTATTCCTGTAGGTTTCCAATTTTTTAAATACTCTTTATACTCTTCACCTTTGCTATTTTCATCGTTGTCATATCTAATACTATAAATATAATATCCATTTTTATCTTTGTATACAGAAGAACCGTCTTTCCATGTTCCATATTCCCTAGTTTCATTTTGGTTATTTTTTGTTTGTTTTTTTTTTATTTTTCCACCACCCATCATATTACATGTATCTCTCATTTTACTACAATTATTCGTGTTGTTAGAATTTCCAATTGTTTTTTTCAAAATAACATCATAATCTATAAAAACACCTATTACTTTAATTAACTCTGCTACAATTTCAAGTTGTTCGCGAGTTAAATTATTTAATTTAATAGATTCAAAAAAATCCCCTATTGTTATTTTATCATTTATAGAAAATTGATTAACTAATTTTGTTTTTAAATTATCAATTTTTTCTTCATCTTTTTCTTCTCGTTTACGTTTTTTATTATTTACTATTTTTTCTTTAATCAAATCTAATTCTTCTATTAAAATTTTTTCACGTAAAATTTCATTATTTATCCTTTCACTTTCATAATTATCTGAAAAATATCCATGACTATTATACCAAGATTGACCAGTTGATAAAATTTTAAAAAAAGCTAAATCTATTTTAATATTTTTTAAAAGTAATTTTGAAGAATCAAATAATTCAATATATTCAATTTCTGGTATTTGTGCTGCTAATTCGTCCATTTTTTCTAATAATTTAGTTCCGGAATAATCGCCACATTTAGATAAATTATTTAATGACATATATTTTTCAAAAAGTATTACTATCAAACAATTTTCTTTTTGTGAATATATTTTAAATATGGTATTGTTATTGAAAAAATTCCCAATTTCAATAACATATTTCTCATTTTCTGGAAAAACTTTTTTAATTTTTTTAATTTTTTCAAAAATATCTTCCATATATATCTTCCATATATAATAATAATTCAAGCATGAATTAAGAAAATATTACGATGTTATTTATATAGACGAATGGGGAACAATCAAACATGTAATTTATGTTTTAGTCCAAAGAATATGAACGACTATGATACTCCCTTATGGGAAGATAAGTATGTCGTGGCGTGAAATCCGCAATTACCGTTTGTTTATTTTTTAGCGTCTATAATGGGCGTTTTAAATGTGCAAAGGTGTAATAAGTTGTTGTTATAGATCGTTTGATTTATTATTTCACATATCAACAATTGGTAATTGATCCGTTACTAAATAAGCTTCGCCTGTTTTTCGCCATTCAACAACAATAACCATTATTTCTACGCCAGCTTCCATGCCTTTTTTAACACATTCTTTATATTCTGGATCTATTATTGAAATTGTAAATCTATCTACGTCTGTTCGTTGTACTACGTAACACATAATACAACGAGTTTTAGATTCTTTTTTAATTATTGTCAATTCACGCATGTGTTTTAGGGCTCTAGGGCTTACGGGATCACTTGATTTTTTTCTATAACCATCTGGAAAATAAGCTATTTTTGAGTTTGGATGCCGACCAGCATAGTTCTTTTTTTTACGTTCACTGGATGAAATGTCTTCAAAGTCAGCAAGGGGGACATTTTTGACTTCTAAAATAAAAGGAATCCCATTATTATCAATTCCTGAAAAATCAAATCGCGAATCAACTTTGTTTTCGACATATATTTTAGTCTCTCTTTTGTATGATGAAGTATTTTTGAGTTGAAGTTTACTAAAATAGTTTTTGAGTAAAGCTTGTTCTACTATATCTTCTGCTAATTTAGGATGTATTCCAATGATGGTTGCGTCATTATAAATAGATAAATATGCGCGATATTCACATTTTGGTTTTTCATTGGAGACTGTTTTATTTTTAGGAGTTTTTGATGGTATTTTTGACATTAATATTTTTGCACCAGTATCTGCTAAACCACAACAACCTAAAGAAGCAGTATGTAATAAAATAGTGTTTTCATTGTTTCCAATAATTTCATTATCTGTATTCGTTATTAATGTGTCAGCAACATATGGGCTTTTTATAAATTTTGAAGGACGTTTCACAATTTGCCCAGTGATTAAATCATCTAATTTAATCAATAATTGTGTTGAACCTTGTGAAATCATATTATAGTTTGAATTATTTGTAATATTTTCATTGTTAGTCTAACAAATGTTTAAAAATCAATTTTTTTTTAATTTATAGTAATAATATAAGTATTTAATAATAATGAATATTCCTAATGAATTAAAAATAACAATTAATACGAGTATTCCTGGATTTCAAGTAATTAAATATAAACCATATATGACATTACCAAATGATAAAACCGCTAGTTTTGTTCATTTTAATCCATTAGTAAAATTAAATCAATCTATTATAAATTCTATTCCAAAAGATCTTCAAGTAAAAGAATTTTTTAATAAAGGATTGTTTCAATCTTTGATTAATAGTCATGGTTTAGTTAAAACGAGAGATTTAGTTGAAGCAACGAATGAAGGATTTGTAGATAATAATATTAAAATAACGTTAGATATGTTATTTCCAACAAATGGATTAATATATATAAACAAAGAGCCTTATGTGATAGCAGATGTTCAATGGACAAAAGGTGATTGGAAAATTGATAAAAAAATCCAAGAACTACCAAATATTCGGTTTAATAGAATAAATGATCCCTTTTTATTGTCTTCTCTCATTAAACAAAAACAAGTAAGTGGGGAAGAAGAACTAAAAAATTTACCAGAGGATGTTTTATTTGGTACAAATTATTCGCCAACTACTGATGCAAATTTACCTCCAGTACCTCCAGTTTCATCAAGTTCTCCAGTTACACCAAGTTTTCCAGTTACACCAAGTTTTCCAGTTACACCAGTTGCTAAGAAACAATTACTTCCTCCACCTCCAACATCTTCATCAACATCAACCCCATCATCATCATCTCTACCAAACTCACCTAGATTATTACTACCCCCACCTTCAACAAGTCCAAAAAAAAGATTTTCAATAATGCCAGAACAGGAAGAAATCGAGCAAAATGAAGTTTCTAATTATGAAACAAAATTAGTATTATCCAAAAATTCAAATAAAATAGTAAGAGATTATTTTCAAAATAAGATGTATTATTTTATGGTGAATTATATGTTTCAAAATATGAATGAAATATCACAAAAAAATATTAATAAAATATTAACAGAAACGACAAATATTTCTATAAAACCATCAAATAATTTAAGTAAAAAAGCATATGATGTTAGTATATTAAATACTAAAATTTATTCGAACGATGGAAAAGGAGATTGTTTTTTTACAGCAATTGCGGATGGAATTAATTATAATAATCATTTTTCTAATAATAAAATCATTTATAACAATTATGGAAAGGGAAATATGTTTTTCACTCAAAGAATTTTGAGAGAAATCGTATCAAGTTATATTTTAAATTTACGACCTGACGTATTTAATGATTTACTTAAGACAAGTGAATCAAATGCCGATGAATTAAATAACAAATTCGATAACATTAAAAATGATTTAAAAAAAAATTGGAATGTCAATGGTAATAATTTTACTAATGAACAATATACATATTTATTAAGTGTGATAGATAATTTGTATAATAGCAATGATTCTTTTTTGATAATGAAACCTACACAAATAACAAAAGCTAATATAAACAATCCTTTCATTGTATTTTCAAGTAAACAAGAAATCAAATTATATATAGAAAGTCCTAATTATTGGGCCAATAGTCTTGCTATTGATGCTATATCATATACTTTACAATTGAATATAATTACAATTCAGTATAATTCAAATAGTAAAAGAATAATGATTCCATATATTAATACAAATAATGATCAATGGAGTAATTATCTTTTTTTGTATTTTCAAAATAATCATTATGAATTAATGGGGTTTGATTATATTTTCAAAACAATACAACGATTACCAAAATTATCGGTAAAAACAACAGTGAAAAAAATAATAGTATTTCATCGAAATACAAACGTATATCCACCATTATGGTTACTTTTTTTAGTATTTGGTAGTTTTTATATTAATATAATGAATCAAAATGATAAAGATAATTTCAATTTTCTACCATATATATTTAGTGGTTTAAATCAAACTTTCAATAAAATAATGTTACTTCCTGATAATGAAACAAAAACCATTTTTTTAACTAATTTTAAAAAATATTTCAACCCTACTATTTTTAAAAATAACAATTCTATTGCTGGAGGTGCTATTACTACTAAATTGCCAGGAACTAATACTAATCAATATAATCCATACAATCCATACAATCCATATAATCCATACAATCCATACAATCCATACAATCAATACAATCCACAAAAAAATATGTCTTCTTCTGTTTTAGTCACAAAAAATGTAGGTGATGATTCAAATACGAATATAAGTTATTATATTACTATTGATTTGGAACTAAAAAAAGGGAAACAATTATCAATAAAGGATATGGTTGATATTAAATGTAGACAAAAATGGAATACAATACGAAGAAATTATGCTAATTTAAGAGGTATTAAATACGTAATACCTCCTGTATATGAAACAACCCCTTCAAATCCTTCAAATCCTTCAAATAATATAAATATGAATAATAATACTAAAAACAAAACAACTTATACAAGAAAAAATAAGAAATATTACAATATAGCAGAGTAACATAATCTCATTTGGGTGTATAATAATTATTCATTTTTATATATTTACACGCATGAACGTATAAAATACATAAAAGTACTATTTGCGCTATATCATAAAAATGTAAAAGTGTAAAAATAAAAATATGAAAATAGTATAAATACAATAATTAGTATAAAATGATGAACATGATTATTATATTTTTTATAGGTATTATTTATTTGCCCTATATAAATTCTTTTTTAAAATTCAATTTCGGTAATAAAATAAATATAAAAGACAATGAAATTAAACATCAGATAACTTATAAACTACCCCCTAATAAACAACATATTATTAATAAAATAAATGGCTTTTATGGTCTCATAGGACCTGATGTTAATATTACTACTGTAAATAATCTTTTTGATTTATTTATAGGTGATGGTACTATACAAGGGGTTTTCTTTGATAGTGGAAACATAACTGTTATAAAACATTTTGTGAGAACAGATAAATTAATTTATGAAGAAGAAAACGGACGAATACCAAATAATAATTTGGTAAAATTAGTATTTGCCGCATTAAATAAATTTAATCTATTACCGAATATAATGGGTTTAGCCAATACAGCATTGTTAAATGTAGATAATAAAATATATGCGCTTTATGAAAGAGATCAACCCTATTTATTGAATATAAATTTTACAAATAAAGAAATTACAACTATTCAAAAACAATTAATTCCGAATATACCACATATTTCTGGACATTCAAAACATATTAATAACACGATTGAAACAATTGATTATGATGTCGTTCAAAAAAAATTAATATTTTATAAATTAAATTCTGTTTTTAATACTTTATATCAACGTTCTATTCAAACAAGATATATGCCAGTTGTACATGATTTTTGGACTACACATAATAAAATTATTTTCATGGATTCACCATTAGTAGTGGATGTAAAAAACATTTTAAAAAAAACAATGCCTGTATTTTTAAATAAAGAACAACCTACCTTTATTCACATAGTAGATAAAAACACACGTGAAATTGAAACATATCGCAGCAATGATAGTTTTTATATCTTTCATTATGCGGATATTATAGAAAATATGGAAGAAATACAAATTTATGGTTCTCTCTATGAAGAATTGGATTTTTCTAATTTGAATATCAAAGGTATTTATCGAAAAATTACTATAAATAAAAATACAAAAAAAGTTTCTATTTTAAAAATACCAGAAATTGAAAAATTTGATTTGGAATTTCCTATTAAATTCGATGATAAAATTGTTTTTCGTAATATACATAATAAAACTATTAATGGTTTTGTTATTTTTAATAAAATGAAAATAATAAAAGAAATTATTTTTAAAAACCTTTGTATTTGCGGAGAACCGTCTCTATTATATATTGATAAAACCCCATATATTGTATCATTTGCTTATTCTAAAAAACAAAATTGTATTCTTTTTGTAAATTTAATTAATTATGATAAGATCATTATTGATGTACCTTTTACATTTAATATTGGGTTTCATTCTTTATTCATTCCAAATTCAAATGTGTGATTTTTGCCAAATGTAAATAAATTCGGTATAATTTTTTGTAAAACTGCGTTTATATTTTGGCATTGGGATTTTTTTGTTTGCTTTTCCTAACACTTTAATAGCTACATTTTCATATAATTCATTTGGAATATTTAAACAATAATGACCTCCTTTTTTTAAATATTGAAATGTTCTCTCAAATATAGGAATATAAAAATCATTATTCCATTCCTCTTTCGTTTTTAACCATGCTTTATCATTAACATCAACATTCACATTACCATATATTTCTATATTATAATATGGTGGACTTGTCAAAACGAAATCATAATCTAGTTTAGAATAATCAACATCTAGCGCATCTTGAAAATATAAATCGATTTTGGTTGTTGAATGTTTATGTAAAAAACTAGACATATTGTTGTATGGCGTTTTTAGATTTTTATTATTATCAATGCCAATATATTTTGGAATATTTAAAGCACATGCGCCAACTAATCTCCCTCCCCAACCCATTGTAAAATCTAAAATAGATGTTGGTTTATATTCACAATAAATTCGCATAGCAATTAGAGGCTTAAAAATGGAAACTGCTGTAAAATATAAATTGGACAATCTAAAAAATATCTTCGCTTCATCATAATTTTTTCTATTTTTTTTGTAAAAATTAATTATTTTTTTCACATAATGTTTCTTTTTAAAATACGATCTATTTTGATATAAATCATAAAAAGTAACATTTTGTTTTCCCTTTGTATTCAAACGTTCAACTAATGTATATTTATTGACCACTTTATTACCATAATTACTTAATTCTTTATGATAATTACAACCGATTTCACATAATTTATTATAATCATCCATCACATCTTTATCAGTTAAATCATATATTTTATCCGATATTTGTTTCTTTTGTTTTCTAGTATAATTGTTTTTTTTGTATATTCTATTGTTTGTATCACTATTTTTTTTTCTTTTTGTCTTTCTATTATTAATTGTCATTATATATATACATCTATATTTTTATACATGTATATACTCTGATAAAATTCGATTTATTTGTTTTCAAAATTATATTTTTCAAAATCGAATTTAGCAAATGCTTGTTTTTGCTCTTTGCGCTGTTTTTCTCGTTTTGATTTTTCTATAATAGCAACAGCTGCTGCTATTTCAGTATCAGATATATCGTTATTATTATTTGTATCTATCAATTTGTGTAGAACACGATATTCGTGTGGAACTACACATAAATTACTTTCCTCGTTAAATAAATGATCTGATAAAATAGTGAATATAGCTGTTAAACCAAGCGCTACATAAATATCTCGAGTACCCATCCATGACATAGCAAAAACAAGTATTTGTTTACTAATAGTATATTTCATATATTCCTCAGTAGATTTGCTAAATTGAATCGATATAAATTTTGAACCTACGTTAAGTAATATCATTATTATACCCGCAAAAAATTTACTATTATTTAAATACATAATATGATGATTTATAAAAGCAAGGGCATTTATCAAAGGAGTGAAAATACTCGGATTTTGATTCAAAATTTCACCACCATTTATTTTTTTTTTATTATTTTTAACCATATAGTAACGTGATAAATTAAATTAATCCAAATTTTCTAATAATTGTTGCAAAATTATTTTTAATTTTGTTATACTGATCACTTAATAATAAACGTAAATTTCTAATATAGGGTCGATATGTTTCACGAATTTTATTGGTAAATCCTTCTTTTTTATTTAGCATAAACACCGTATTTGAATAATCATGGAACAATAATATTGTAATTATTATCATAATTATCATTATGATAAATAAGAAAAAATATTTTGATGAAATTGATGGTTTCATTTTGATATAATTAAATATAATTAAATAATTTAATTTAATAACAATTATTTTATTGTATTTTTCTAAAAAATAGAAAACCCTTCAGTATTTTTGTCTTCATAAGGCATTACATTTTCAGAATCATTATTGCGTTTTTCTACTGTTATAGAGTTAGATTGTTTACTTCTTTTAATAGTATCTTCAGTTGATTGTAAATCAAACCCTTCTTGAGCTATGTTTTTGTTCTTTGATTCGGATTTTTTATTTTTATCCAGATCATTATTTGTTATAACATGTATTTTAGGAGTTTCTACTACTTTTTTACTATTTTTGTTGTCAAAGTTTTCAACAAACATGTATTGATCTGAATATGTATTGTATAATGTAAAAATCATTAAAACGAATAACACTCCTAAAAATTTATTTATACAAGTCATAAATATTAATATGGATAATAATATTATTCTTCCTAAATAAGTAGTCATCATAAATTGAAATGTTTTAGCTCTAGATAAAATTATTGTCAATAGTATTAATAATACAATACCTACACTTTTTTTCATCATACCTTTCAACATCATTTTATATTATTCTTATATAATTTATTTTTGTAAAGTAAAGTAAATAAAATTATTATTTCTGTGTCTTTGGTAAAATATTATTATCTTAATTTTTATTAAGAATGTCTTTAGCAATATATGCTGCTCCATTTGAAAATGATTCAAATAATGATTATAATGATAATAATTTGATAAATAAAAAAAGACTAACACATAATAAAACGCAAAAAAAAAATTACGGTGAAAGTTTTATAAATCAATCTCAAAGTTTTGATAAAAATAAGGTGAATTCCATTTTAGAAAAAATTCATAATAAAACAGAGGATGACGAAGATGAACATATAAAACCAAATTTCGATCCGCCACCAAAGCCTGAATCGTCTGGTGGTGAACGAGCTGAACGAATGCGACCAAAGGAACCAATGTCAAATATGTATAAAATTTTCGGAAAAGCGCCACAACCTAATTATGAAGAGGAAAATAATTTAGATCTAAATAATTATTCAACAAATTATGGAGATGATAAAAGTGTAGAAGATTATTATAAAAATATGTTGCCATCTTATACACCTGAAAAAAATCCGAATAATAGACCGTATTATAATCAACGTGCTGGCGCTCAGTCAAATTATACAATAAATGACATGTCGAGTGGAACTAGTCAAGATATTCTTTTGCAAAAATTAAATTATATGATAAATTTACTAGAAGAAAAACAAGATGAAAAAACGAATAATGTTACAGAAGAAGTAGTATTATATTCTTTTTTAGGAATATTTATTATTTTTGTAGTAGATTCTTTTGCGCGTGTTGGTAAATATGTTCGCTAATCAACCTTTGGGAAAGGTTGAACCAAAACTACCTTTGGGAAAGGTTGAACCAAAACTACCTTTGGGAAAGGTTGAACCAAAACTACCTTTGAGAAAAGTAGATAATTTTGCTCTACTTTTTCTAAAAGTAGATAGGTTGAAATATAAAAAAATGAAACGTTTTTATCATAATAAAATAAATTATCATAAAAATAAAAATCACGTCGACAACACTATCTATAAAATACGAAGAATTTATTGGTAAAGAACCTTCATTGAAGGATTTGGAAAAATTTATTACAATCAACAAAGAGCAATTTGATGAGTACAATAACGAATGTATAAAGGATAATCGCAAAGAAGATGTAATCGATTATTCTGTAATATATACCTATTTGAAATTTGCAAAAGACTACGGAGGTCATTATTATATTGGCGGTTACATTAAAAAATATCCACATGATCCAATTACACAAGAATCGATTGATAAAGCAGTGAAAACACATTTAGAATCACAACCAACACATATGATGGAAGTTGCGTCGAAAATCAGAAGTTCAAAAGAATTGAATAATTTAGAAAAAATACTAGAAGTTTATTATGAAAAATGTTTAGAAGAATATTATGCTCCTCCATGTAAAAATTCGAAATTACGAGGAGGTGAAGGATATGAAAAAGTAGCAAAAGAAACACTCATTGGGAAATAATATTGTTGAATTTTACACTTTATTATTTGTTTAGTAAAAGTATATTTTTTTTTTATAAATATAAATATATAAGATTTATATGTCAAACTTTCCAAGAGAACAACAAAGATATTTGACGCGTTCTTTCCAAGAAGATCAGCAAATCCGTACACCAGCACCAGGTACAAATCCTCTTTTTCGTAAAAACGCTATGGCAACATATATTACACGAGAAAATCAAGGTGATAATTCAATGACAACTGTTTATAAAAAGACTCCGTCAAATATGGACTATAATAATATGACTAACTGGAAATTACAAGGCGGTATTTACAGGAAATCAAGAAAATCAAGCAAATCAATGAAATCAAAAAAACCCAGAAAATCCAGGAAGTCAAGAAAATCCAGGAAGTCAAGAAAATCCAGGAAGTCAAGAAAATCAACTAGAAAATAAAAGTGACTTTTTTATAAAATAACTTTTATGAAAACGACTTAAACCATTGCCATTAATTAATAATAATTATAAATTAATGGCTACTAAATATTTAGTAATACATAATAAGCATGAAGGTTGCTATGATTTTCAATATTACGAGGACAATAGTTCAAAAACAAGGCTTACTTCTATTACAATCAATCCGCCTAAAGTTTTTTTATTTACAGACAAAGAACAAGCTCATGAATTTTTTAGTGAATATATGAATGACGTAGATGTATTAGACATTCGCTGTAAAAAAGAAAATGATGAAGTTGAGCATATTGATTATTGTACATGCGGTTGTATAGAAATGGATGATGACGGTAATCCAATATTATTTTATAATAAAAAGAATCAGATTTTTTTTATGGAGATTGGAGCACAGGTTTTTACACCACCTTCTGAATTGAAAAATGATATTAGTAATTTTAATTTAACCAATAAATTAATTCGAAAAAGTAAAACTTTAGGTAAGGAACAAAAACAAAGATATATTGAATTGGGTAAAATGTGCGAGCAATTGAAAGACGACGACTAAAGTGAAATTTGTTGGTACGCGTTTGAAATTATCGGAATTTCATAATTTTTTTCTTGTCTTTATGTATAAATGCCTTTTCCCTCAGGCCATTTTGCTTCACGCGGTATTGCTGCACCTAGTGGTCAATACTTCAACAATGATGAAAAAACACAGGATATTTCAATTCCTAATGAAAACTTTCATTCAAACCATCCATATGTTAAAGGCCCAGGCTATTACTCTAATCAAGAAAGTAACAATGATGCTACTAAAAGTATAGCATCTCAATTATCAAGACAACTAGCATCAATAGGTTCAAGTGCTACAGTAAAAGTTGCTGGAAATACAGTCACTGTTGATGCTGGGACAGATGGACTTACTGAATCCGACATTGCCAACCTTAATTTTCTTGCTTCACCATCAGCAAATGTAGCTGTAGGAATCGGTAAAATATCTACAAACGATTCAAGTAATGGTGGACGTAAAACACATATAAATCCAGCAGCAGAACCAGGAGCTTCAGATGTGTTTAATCAAGCATTTATCGCTCTAAATAAGCCTGCTAAATCAGCAGATATCGCAGCTGGTAGAACCAGTACTTCTTATGTACTTCCTCAAACTTTAGCTTGTGTCGATCCTGTTATAAAAGCAGTAGGTAATGGTGTAGATACGACTAATAAACAAAAATTAGTAGGACAATTTCAAATTACACCTGATTATTGGTGGCCATACGATGATTAAATTGGTTATTCTGGTTAATTCAGAAAATTTAGCAATATTGAAAATTACATATTTTAAAATAAATTAAAATATATAATACAAACTATCCCTTCAAATGAGAATTGAACTATGGGTATTATTAATAACAGGATTTCTAATCTATAATACTTATCACGATGGTAAATATACAAAAATATTGCTTTCATATAAAAAATATTATGCAATGATTTTTTATGCTATTTTAGGCATAGGTATTATTTTATTATTCAAAAGAAATCCTAGTCAAGGAAAAAACATGTTACAATATGCGAATAATTTTGTAAAATATATGCCAATTGATAAATCATCTATCGAATTATTTTCACCTATTTTAGATATGACAACAAAAAATGATGGGGGTTTTATGAATTCTTATAACAACATGAATAATACCGAAAGCAATACTTACTCCAATTCACATCAATTTACACCTATACCACATCCTCAATCAACAAAAATATTACAATCTGGAAAAGGTGCTACGAAACGTTCTGTAAGTGAAACAAAGAAAAAATATGTTGCGGCTAATCAAGATTGGAAATGTGGACATTGTCAATGCCAATTAGATCATACATTTGAAATTGATCATAAAATTAGATTAGAATATGGTGGAGACAATGATGTTCAAAACTTAATTGCGTTATGTCGTAATTGTCATGGTAAAAAAACAGCAAGCGAAAATATGTAAAAATTATAAGGTAAGGCGGTTAAGGTAAAACCATTGTGTATGGAAAATTATATTATAATTAAATATTAATTAATATATAATTATAGTATGGACAAATTAAAATCATCAACATCATCAAATTTAGAAAAAATAAATTTACCTACTTCGTTTTATGGGTTTTTATCTATAATCGTATTTTTGATTATAATAATATTTGTGTTAATTTATAATAAAAATCCTAAAAATCCATTGTCATCTAATAAACCAAAATCCCATCAAAGCACAACACGTGACGTTTTTATTATTTTTACATTTGTTTCAATTATACTCATTTTATGTTTTGTTTTTCTACCAAATTTTAAAGATTTATTGGGCCTTTTTAATCAAATACATAACGTATCTTTTGTTGTTTTATACACCATTTTTCTCATACTTTTATTTATACTTTTACCGAGTAATATTTTAAATAACAGATCATATTCCCTTTTTATTATTATTCCCAATTTATTAATAACATTTTTTTTATTTTACAATTCATTATCATCCAACTATTTAAAAGACTTTAATATTGGTTACGAGAGAATAAAAATGATTATACTATTTTTCTGTTTTATTACAATTTGTATTACATATTATTCAAAAGACCCAGGTGGATATATTAAAAAATATTTCGGTATTTCAGGCATTTTATCTATAATATTGGGTGTTTTTGGTTTGCTGTATTTGATTATATTATTTACATTGCCTGGAATCAACCAACAATCAAATAATACTCCAAACATTACACCCTTTTCTCTCTATGGTTCAATTTCTTTTATCATTTTTTTAATCATTATTACGATAGTAATTGCTACGTATCCTGGAGGTTTTTTTAACAAAGACAATAAAAATGAAATACAAAATTATATAGCATTCATATTTGTATTAATTGTTTGTATTTTATGGTCAGTTCTACTAATTTCTAACATGTTTTCGAATTCATTGAACGGAGCAGTATCAAAAGAGAACGTGGAGACGAATTTATCGTTATTTAAAAAAGCGTTATTAGTACTTTTTGGTATTGCTATTTCAGGTATTATAATAGCATTTATTGTTTATAATATCCAACAATTTTCAGGTAAATCTAGTATACCTAGCATCATATTAAATATTATTCTTGTTCTATCTGTATTAACATTAATATATAAAGTGGTCTTTGTTAGACTTCCATCCGATAGAATAAATAAGGGTAAAAATTCTTTCTTTGATTTGATAATCAATGTAATATTGTATATACCATGTTTATTTTATGGAATAATTGATGGTATTATGAAAACATTTATGAATGAATACAACCAAAATTCTAGAGGAACCTATTTTGTTTTGATATTTATTATTGTGGCACTTGTTTTATATTTATACGTAATACCTTCTGTACAAACAAAAATAAATTTACAAAATGGAAAATTATTATTAGAAAACCCAATAAATACAAATAAATTATATACACTCGCTAATTATGAAAAATTAAATGATAATAATCCTAATTTCGATTATCAATATGCTATTTCTTTTTGGGTATTTATTGATTCTAATCCACCAAATACAAATTCAAATTACACAAAATATACATCTTTGATGAATTATGGCGGCAAACCAAATATTCTTTATAAAGCGGACACAAATACTTTAATGATTACAATGAAATTGGCGGATCAAGCTCATAAACAGTCACGTAATAAACTTTTTGAATATGATGATGAAGGTAATCGTATTATTTATACAAATAATAATTTTTTATTACAAAAATGGAATAATATAATTATAAACTATAATGGTGGTACTTTAGATGTATTTTTAAATGGCGAGTTAGTAAAATCATCTATTGAAGTGATCCCTTATATGAAATTTGATATATTGACAGCTGGTACAGATGGAGGTATTAATGGCGGAATAACCAATGTAATTTATTTTAAGAATCCTTTAACCACATCAAATATCTATTATGTGTATAATAATAAAGTAGCTTCATAAAAAGGATGATTCATTTATTTTTCATAATATAACTATAAAATTTCTAAATCTATAGTATACAATGGGTGTTTTAGGTATTATAGTAACAGTGATTATAATTGTCTTAATTATAATGTTCATATATTATGTTTTTAGAGATCCTTATACATTACAAAATTTACAAAATGGTCAAAATATGAGTACCATAAATGCTTCATCTTTAGCAACCAGCGGTTCAAACATACCTTCCAGTAATTTTGCTTATTCCATTTGGTTTTACGTAAATGATTTTAATTACCGATATGGTAGTCCAAAAGTAATATTTGGAAGAATGGGTGGTCCGTCTGCTAGTAATGTAGGAGGTTCCTCCAGCGGTTCAGGGTCAATTGATGACATTAGTGGAATGGATCCATGTCCAGCTGTAGTTTTAGGCGCAATTGAAAATAATATAGACATATATTTAGGTTGTTTTCCAGGTGTAAATCAAACCCCTACTGATGGTGGTAATACAATTGTTCATAAATGCTCCGTATCAAATGTTCCTATTCAAAAATGGGTTAATTTAGTAATTAGTGTATATGGCAGATCATTAGATGTGTATATAGACGGTAAATTAGTACGCACATGTTTATTACCAGGTGTAGCAAATATTAATAATAATTCAAATGTATATGTTACGCCATCAGGTGGGTTTAGTGGTTGGACATCTAAATTTCAATATTATCCAACAGCTTTAAATCCCCAAGAAGTTTATAATATCTACGTAAGAGGTTATGGTGGTAATATGTTCACCAATTTTTTGAATGCTTATCAAATTCAAATATCATTAATTGAAAATGGAACAACACAAAGTAGTGTTACAATTTAGAGCAACGTCTATTTTTTCTTATTTAGTTAATATATATAATTAAATGAGTGATAATTTAGGTTCAGGATATAATTCATTTTCAACAACTAAAGGGAATTCAATTTCTTACACCGACTTTTTAAATTCAAATACTCTAGTGTCTAAATTTGTATTTTTATTGATTATTATATTTGCTTTTATTATATTGTTAAGAGTCGGTATTTCGGTTTTGGCTTATTTTTTTGCACCAAGTAATTCTCCTAAACTAATAAATGGTATGGTAGACGCAAAACAAAGTATTATTTTCCCACAAGATCCAGCAGATAAAGGTGCTGTTACTATTTATAGATCGATTAATGCGAATGATGGATTAGAATTCACTTGGTCGGTTTGGATTTTTATTAATAATTTACAATATTTAGAAAATCAATACAAACATATTTTCTATAAAGGAAATAGTAATTTAGCTGAAAATGGTTTGAATTTTCCAAATAACGCTCCTGGTTTATATTTAGCACCTAATTCAAATACTTTGGTTGTAGTGATGAATACATTCAATGTAATCAATGAGGAAATAAAAATTCCAGATATTCCGTTGAATAAATGGGTGAATGTTATTGTTCGATGTCAAAATAAGACGTTGGATGTTTTTATTAATGGCACTATTACTCGAAGTCTTGAATTAACAGGTGTACCTAAACAAAATTATGGAGATGTTTATGTAGCAATGAATGGCGGTTTTGACGGATATATTTCTAATTTATGGTATTATAATTATGCTTTAGGAACTGCTGGAGTTCAACGAATCATTGAAAAAGGACCAAACACGAAAATGGTTGGATCCGATGGAATCAACATGAAAAAATCGAATTATTTGTCTTTACGATGGTTTTTCAATGGAACCAATGATACTTTCAATCCGTGAATAAAACCCGAATGCGAATATATAATTATACATAAAATTAATTATATATAATTATAATAGTTACGTAATGACTAATTTATATAATTGTAATTATTTGCCGGTTCCTCCAAGAGCTTGGTTTCGTGTTGAAAATAGATGTAGTTCTGATACAGAGGGCGCAACGTTGAATGACGGAGGATACGATCCTTTGATATATCAAAGGGCTGCGCAAATAAAGAAAGGTAATGTGTTACAATACAAGAAGAATAGTTCAAATTTGACGAAGAATCAACGGTATTCTCAAATAGCAAAAGGATTGTGGGTAAATAGAACAAAATCGTGGGCAACACAAACTGAAACATACACGAATCCGAATGTTTCGAATTTGAAAAGAGTTGGTTATGTCGAGTATCCAATTAATGATATTACACCGGGAACTCCGGTTAATCCAGCAGGGCCTTTTCAACCAGTTGTTCAAATTGTTGATCCAAAGTGTCCTAATTTAACGTACAAAGACGGCGGAAATTTAGTTTGCGGTACTTATCAAAATCCATGTACGGGAGAAGTGAAAGAATCGCCTGTTCAGCCCAATTATCATCCTACGTCTGATTCGGATGTTCCTGGCCCAATTCAACAGTTGTATTGGGATCCTCGTATACAAACATGGTATCCTAAAACGCGAAGAACGATGAACAATAGCACAGATAAATGGCCGATCAATTATAAATTTTTGAAGAGCGCTATTCAAGTGTCCGCGCCTGTGCTCTCCATTCTTTCTTCTACCGTAAATAGTGTTCAACTAGTTTGGACGATTCCGAATAATAGTATTCCTGCAAATAAGTTTACTATATTCGTTAATAATAGTTTATACAAAACCATTGTAAATTCTATCAATTACACTGCTATTTTAACAGATTTGCCTGAAGGACCTTATGAAATATATATTGTAGCATTTCTTTCAACCAATTCATCACCTCCTTCGAATACAGTAATTTATAACAATGAAATTGTTACAAAATCAACTATATATGAAGATAGTAGTGATACCAATGCCAACGACAATACCAACGACAATACAAATACCAATACAACTCAAGGCTCTATAATTTTCAATAATAAAAGTGATTATTATGTAATTGAAAATACAAACAATAATAGCAATGCTATATTTTTACCTGATTATTTAATAAGTGAAAATAACAAAACAATAACAATCGTAAATAAGACAACTGATATATTAACGATTTTATCTACTGCGCCTATATATAACATAATGTACGCTCCTAATGGAACACACACATTAGAAATTATGAACAATGGTACTGCTACTTTAAGATACATTTATGATGTCGATAATAAACTAACAATTCACGCTACTATTACATAGTTACAAATTTTTACTAATTACAATCAAAATTTTGAATAAAATTTAAATTTTTGATTCAGTTTATTATAACCAACTATTCTAGTTAGACTTATTTATATATTTATATTATTCAGGCATATAAACTTCTTTATATTTTTCAAAATAAGTGCCTCCGGTATTCTTTCCATCAACTAAAACAGGCTCTCCATATTGTGTTGAACTTATTTGTGTCATATCACTATTTAACCGAAAACTATTATTATACAAGAAATTAGCAGCTACAGAAGCATTATTAAATGAAAATTTTGAAGTCCCCTTTTGTTGTTTAATATAAAATGAATTTAAAATAAATTGTACATCATTTTTTGTATAAAGTGAACCAGTAGAAATAGCAAAGCATAAGACTTTATCAGTTGGCTGAACTATATTTGTGTCATATGAATTACCAGTGATTAAACTTCCATATGTACCGTTATTTTTATTAGCACCATTCGCCGTACTTGTAGATGTAGATTGTAAATTAGTAACATTATAATTATTTACAGGGGCTTGAGAACCAGTATATAAACAATATGAGGTATTTGCAGTTAAAGAACGAGAATTTTCACTAAGTTCAAAATAATAATTAATACGAGCATGTGCGAAATAATTAATAACATTTTCACTACTATTACCATTTGTACCTTTTGGTTGGGTATAAACACTAATAAATGGAAGTGCTTTACTACTACAAGCAAAAGTGTTCATGTACATATTTTGAATGTCACCAATCGTCATGTTAGACCCATTAGGTGGAATGTACCAATTTGCTTTATTTGTAACACTAGCATTTGTACTTGGCACATTCACCATATTTTGAAAAAACCATCCATCAAATAAATATGTTGATGATATGGAATATGGGACTGGCAAAGGAGCACATGCGTCAGCCCATACTGAGCTTTTACAATCCATTGTAATAGGATTGATAATAGTAGCAATAACGTCTGTTATGGATACTTTAATTTCACTTGTTGTATCTATAATACCATCTAAAGTTTGAATAGCACCATCACCTGTTATTTTTTTTACTAATTCAAATACATTTTTAAAACTATCTACTACACTACTATCGTCATTGGTAATTAAATTAATTTGTTTTTGTATATACCATAAACCGTCATCAACATAATTTTGTGTTGTAAAATGTTTACTTGTTGTTGTAGTTGTCAAATTACCCGTTGTAGCATTACTATTACGTAATTCTGTTGGAATAGTATAATTAACAAAATTCGATTCTAAATGACCATCTAACGCTATTTTAACATTATTATTAGAAAACGAAGCGGACCCATCCGAGTTTATGAGTGCTTTACCTGAAGAAAAAGAAGCAGAATCAAAACTAGCAGAACCATCTGAATTAATAAGTGCTTTACCTGACGCAAACGACGCAGTAGTAGCGGTGACTTTTACCATTGTAGCTTGACCACTTGAATTAACAATAAAAATACCGTTATTGATATTTAAATTATTCGCAACCAATGCGCCAGTTGTTGTCAAAGCGCCACTTGTTGTCAACGCACCCGTTGTTGAATTGACATTAAATATAGAACTAGAACCAACAATTAAATTTTTAGACATTGATACAGATGTTTCCGTAACCTTTAAACTTTCTCCATTCGTGCCAATTTGTAATGTACCTTTAGCAGTAATACTACCATCATTACTTAAAATAATTTTATCTGTAGCAATCATAATTGTGCCAGATGAACTGATTTGACCCGTAACAGATACATCTTTTGAACTAATTGTTCCTGATGTAACAATATTTCCTGAACCAGCTGTTATGCTAAATTTGCTATTAATACTAAAATCTCCTGAATCTGAAATAGTCAAAGTTGGTGTTCCAGTTAAAATACCATTAGCATAAATATTAAAACTATTTGTAGATAATGAACTAGATTTTAAGGTAGATGCGGTAGTAATTGAACCAATAGTATTTATAACACCTTGACTATCAATAGTTAAAGCACAAGTATCCCCTGATTTATTAATATTAATTCCTTTTGCATTAACGTTTGATTGACTAGTGAATTCTAAAGTACCTATATTAAAAGTTCCACCTCTATTATTTATCGAAACCTGTCCAAAAAAAGTAGTTGGATATGATACTGGAGTAAAACTTGATACAGTCAAAGAAGGAACTGATGTGAGTGGCGGCATGATATTATAATAATAAATAATAAATTATTAAATAACAAAAAAATAATTCATTATTACTAAATTATTGTGGTTTACATTCTCAAAGAAGGATTAACGCATATTTCATTTGTTGGAAAAATATCTCCTGACATACATTGATCACTTTCATTTACGTATACACATGACCTATATCCTTTATCTTCTCCAATATAGCAATATCCTGCTTTGGATACTCCTTGCTGAATATTACTATTTGATTCATCTGCTTGATAAGATCCAGTATCTTTTTGTTGTATTTTTGATTTATTCAAAGTTTGATTTAACGTTTTATTTTTCATAATATCAGTATCAACGTCATTATGTTGTGGAAATGTATTTTGAATAGGAGTTCCATTTTCTCGCGTTTTTGCTAAACTACCTTGAATATCATTAGAACCTCGTATAACAGCATTTGCTGCTTTATCAACTACGGTTTTAGCACCCACCGCTGTATTACTAATTATTTCACTACTTGCTAATCCGAAGTATATCAATATTTTTTTAAAAACAACACTAATATCATGTGTTCCTTTTGCTAAATATACAAATATATTGAACCCCAGTAGTGCTAAAATTATAATAATTAGAAACCATGTGAATAATGAAAATGATTTAAAATAATCAAACAAATTATATGATGTTGTATTATCACTGAGACTAGAGTCAAACCCGGTATCATTAGATTGACTAAGAGTTTTCATTATAGATGTCGATAAATCATTTGATTGAATACTATCCATTACTAATTATATTAAATATTATAATAAAAATAGATAATTTAATTTTATTATAATTTCGCATCATTTCATTTAAGTGAAAGTAAATAAAGAAATTGGTTTAAATCACCTAATATTTCATCACGAATATTTAATAAATCAGTATTTGACATTAACTTTATTGCTTTGTTATTAGTCAAATCAACTAAATAACTTTTGAAATCTTTAATTTTACTGATTAATTTATCCATATTATTATTTAAATCACATAATCGAATATTTTTCTTATTTGTAAGATCGATACGTATACCAGATTTTCCTAAAAGAACTTCGGTGAATTTATCCATGTGTTCATTTATTTTTGAGTACAATTCATCGGTTGCTTTGTGTGTAGAATAGCTATATGTTTTCCAATGGTATAACTTAATCATTAATAGGATTTCAAAAAATTGAACCGTAATTTCTCTTTGAAAATTTTTTAGTAATATTGTGTTGTTATTTCCATAAGGTTTGTTTTTGAGGGTCTTTGTCATTTTGGACCCCTTTGAAGTATTTGATGATCTAGTAGTCTTATTCATTTTTTTAACGAATTTTGCCATCTATCTATAAATAATATAAATATTATATTAATTTTATTTTTGGATTGTTTTCGGAATAAACGAAAGAGTGAAATTACAATCTAGGTACAAATTTCTCTCCAAAAGTATCCATCATTTCCAATTGTTCAATTGTCTTCTCTAAATTCGAAGCTTTAACATTATTAAATAAATATTCTGTTCCAGATGTTTCCTCGTTTTTTTTAATTTCCTTATAAAGTAAATTAATTTTTTTAACAATATTTGCGACAATTGTTTTTTGATCGTCTCTCATTATTTCTTCTTGTAAATTAATATTCTCGCATAAAAGTGATACAACAAAATACAATATGTATTTTCTTTTTCTATTACAACCTGTTGTATATTTTAATGTAAATAATGTCAGCAAAGCCTTGATTATTTTTTGAATAATTGTAGGTTTATTTTCCGATATTTTCAAAAATAAATCCCACACAATCCAAATGACATCCATTTGATATTTACCATCAACTGGTATAAAACTACGTCTTTCACATTTCATAGGTTCTTTTTTATTTTTACACATTGCGTCAAATTCAATTATCCATTCTATCCAATAACAGCTTTCAATAATATTCCGTGAATCATTTGACAAATTATATGCTAATTCATTTACAGCAACAAATAATTCTTTAGGATCTTCTTTCATGAAAATTTCTTTACCATAATATGTAGCAGGAGCTTTAAGCCGTTCATTCATTTGTAACATATCAAAATCTGTTTTTTTCATCTTTATATTATCAAAACTATGTTTACGTTTAGCATCACAAAGTATACACATAATTTCGCAAAAAAGTCTCCTTATTTTTTCATTATTTCTTAATCTCAATTCATTATCCATATATCCATTTATGATAACTTGTTTAAAATTATTGATTCTTAATTCCAAATAAATAGCAATTTTAGGATTGCCTAAATGAATGTATTTACTATAAAAATGTAATATCGTTTCCCAAACGTCGCTAAAATGTCCAGCACAAATTAATTCAGCACTCCAATAACAAGCCGGTTCTATTTTTGACTGTATTAAACTATTTAGTAATTCTTTTTTAACATCTGTTTTTTTAAAATTTGAAAATGTAATCCCTTTAAAGTCTTTCATTTGTCTAATATCATTTATTTCAGAATCTTCCAACATATAATAAAAATTATACAAAAAAAATAACAACAATACATATAGATGAATTTTAAGTCAATTACAAGTTTATATAATAAATTGTCTAATTTTGGAAAATTACTGTTTTTTGTATCTCTTTTATTAATTATAATTGTATTGTTTAAAACAATCCATAAGGAAATTAATAACCGTAACAATGGCTTAATAGAGGGGTTCATTCAAGAACAAGATTTTCTCTTCAAAAAAGGGCCTGAAATATATGATGATTTTTATGCTTCTATTTACGATTATTTAGTATTCAACCAAGTTAAGAATGATTATGAAGTTGGTATGATTTTAAATCAATCTTCACCCAATACAAAGACTATTATACTTGACGTTGGATGCGGTACTGGACATCATGTAGGAAAATTCGCTGCGAATCCTGGTGTCGAAATTTTAGGAATTGATAATTCTCCCTCAATGATTAAAAAAGCAATAGAAAATTATCCTGGATTGAATTTTCAGTTGGCGGATGTTTTAAATAGAGACACATTTAGTAATAATATGTTTACACATATATTATGTTTGTATTTTACCATTTATTATTTAGACAATAAGCAACAATTTTTTAATAATTGTATTGACTGGTTAAAACCTGGAGGTTACTTATTTGTTCATCTAGTAGAAAAAAATAAATTTGATCCAATATTACCTCCTGGGAATCCTTTGTATATTGTTTCACCACAAAAATATGCTAAAGAAAGGATTACTAAAACGAAGATTAATTTTGACCAATTCATATATAATTCTAATTTCAAAATCAATGAAACATCATCTTCCGATGTCGCAATTTTTGATGAAAAATTTAAATTTAATGATGGTAGAGTAAGAAAACAGGAACATATTCTTTATATGAGTGATTTAGGAGACATAATCAATTTAGCACAAGAAGCTGGTTTTATCATTCAAGGAAAAATAGACCTTGTTAAAGTAGGATACGAATATCAATATATATATATATTTATGAAACCTACTTAATGAATATGTTTTATTTATTAATAAGAAATAAATGGAACATCGTCGTGATCAAGATGAATATGTTATTGATGTTTTTATAGAGATCCCAAAAAACTCTCACATAAAATATGAATATGATAAAACAATCAACGCATTTAGGTGTGATCGTATTTTATATACTCCTTTACAATACTTTTTCAATTATGGATTTGTTCAAAATACATTAAGTGATGATGGTGATCCTATAGATGTTGTAGTCATAATGGAAGACGAATTAATACCAACATCTTATATAAAGTGTAAAATTTTGGGCTGTTTAGATACATCGGATGATGAAGGGAAAGATCCAAAAATAATTGCTTGTCCAATTAGTAAAATAGACCCTACTTATAAACACATGAATGATATTTCTCAAGTACCGCACCATATGTTAGATAAAATCAAATATTTTTTTAGTCATTACAAAGACTTGGAGAATAAAACTGTTATTGTAGGTGATTTTATTGATAAACCATGCGCAATTTCTATTTATTTAGACTCTATTCAAAAATACAAAAATTCAAAAATAATGTGAAAACAATCTAAGATGTTGTAAAAAATTAGTTATTAAATATTTTTAAAAATAATGATAAATAAATATGTATGAATATATTTCATATATATTTATTGTATTTTTGATTCTTTTGTTGTTATGCTATTCCTATATTAAATTAAAATATGGATTTTGGTTAATTCAACCTGTTTTTCATATATACGACATAGGGTATATGATTTTTACACCTGGAATTATACAACATGACTTACCCAATAAAAATAAGTATACAAACTTCAAAGATATTGAAACGTGCTGTTATGAAGACACCGCCACCCATAAACTTCATCGGTTTATTCATTTTATAAATTCAAATTATTTACAAAATAAGGATAATATTTTTGTTCCATCATTGGAAAATGTATCTCCTTATTTCAAAGGACATAATGATAAATCATTTATTTCTTTTTATACTCAACCCGAAATTGTTACTGATTTACAAAAAAACACTACTTTAGAAGAGAGCCGAATTATTGGAGTAATTACTTCTCGACCGATTCATATTTTCATCAACAATGGAGAGAAAGATTCCTATTTTGACGCTTATTATGTGGATTATTTATGTGTAGATAAATCATATAGAAAACAAGGTATAGCACCACAAATAATACAGACACATCATTACAATCAAAGACATTTGAATAAAAAGATTGTTGTTAGTTTATTCAAGAGAGAAGATGAGTTGACTGGGATAGTTCCGTTGTGTGTATATTCTACGTATGGTTTTTCTATGGACAAATGGAATAAACCAGTTGAATTACATGCTATGTACACATTGTTAGAAATAAATGAACAAAATTTTCATTTTTTATATGATTTTATTAAAAGTGCGAGTAGAACTCATTTTGATATTATTATAAATAGTGAACCATCTAATATTATTGAATTAATAAAAACAAAAAATATATTTTTATATGTTTTAATGAATCAAGGTCTCGTACAATGTGCGTATTTTTATAGAAAAACATGCGTGTTTTATGAGAAAAATGTCGAAATATTGTCTTGTTTTGCTTCGATTAATAATTTTGATAAAAATGACAAAGAAGGAGAACGGTTATTTATTCAAGGATTCAAAATAAGTTTTTGGAAAATAGCGACTAACAAAAGCAAAGGGGAAAAGGATGTGTTTGGGTTTGCTGTTATTGAAGGAATATCACACAATCATAGTATTATTAATAATTTATGTTTAAAAACAAAACCACAAGTTATTAGTCCGACTGCTTATTTTTTTTATAATTTCGCTTACCACAGTTTCGATTGTAAAAAAGTATTAGTTATTAATTGATGATTATTTACCCACAGTCATCACCACAATCACCAACAAAACCAACAGCAGCACCAGAATTAGTACCAGCAACTACAGGAGCACCAAAAGTTAGAGTAGCACTAGTTGCTTTTTTTGGTTTACCAGCTGTAGGTTCTCCAAGAGCAAATGTAACGCCATCAACGAGTTGCATTGCTGGCAATGAGACTGAATAAGCATGTGCGCCTGTAGTTACAGCCAAGGCTTGAGCTGTTTTACCTGCTTCTCTTAATCCTTTGTTTAATACAGATGTAGCAGCTGCAGCAGAATCATGTAATGCCTCCCATTCACCATCTTCAGGTTTTTTCATAGAAATACCCATTTTAGTAATTTGAGGAACAGCAGTTATTGTTGGTAAAGTCAATGTAGCGCCAACCCAATCACTTTCTTTGATTCCTTGTGCAGATGAAATTGTAACAGTTGATCCTGTTGCTTTTACAGTAGCTTTAGCACCGAATTGTGAACTTAACTGAGAAGCTGCGATAGCAGCTGATTCGGTAGGACCAGTTGCTTTCATAAGAGCACCTGCTTTCATAGGAGCAGTTGCTTCGGTAGGGTCGTGACTATGCGGAAATGGCATATTATAATATAACGCAAGAAAAAATTTTAAAAACGCGAAAAAATACTAAATATAGTTATAACTCCATATCTTATAATTATATTTACATAAATGTGTTAAATGAGAAAATGTGTAAAAAAACTAATTGTATTTAAGAAGACATCATAGTTGCTGGCATTTTTTTTTTGTTAGTTTTAACCATATCATATAAACCAAACATTACTAGTAGCATTACAACAAAAGGTAATAAAACTAAAAACCATGAAAGAGGTTTTAATCCTACACTACATAACCATGATAAGAAGCAAGTAAATATAACAGCAAATAATAATTTACCTAGGATGGCCATCATGTGAATACCATTAAGCATGCCAATTATTATACTAATAATAGCTAAAACAAAGTAAAGCTTGGCTGGAGTGCACATCTTCTCAAATTTTGACGAGAACATAATAATATATATAAATATTTTTATTTATTTTTATTGTAAAAATTTTTATTTTTCATAGTAAATTTTTTCAATGTTTTTTTATTCGTTTTTTTTCTAAAAGTGCTTAATTTATTGAAATTGGTATTTTTCTCTCTTTTCTCTTTTTTTTGTATTATTATTTCAGAATCAATAATAGTATTAATATCTTTTAAATTGTTTACTAAATTTTCAATATTTATTGGTTTAATTCTAGGTTCATATAAATATTTTAAAAAAATTATTTTTAAATTTTCCAATAGTAATTTTTGATTATTTGTTAAATTGTCATAATTTTCGAAAAATAATTCATACATAGGTAAATACGCAGTAATAAAGCCCCATACATCAACAATATGTATAAATACATTATCTAAATAAACTCTCATATTTAATGATCCATCTTTTCTAAAGAAAGTAAAATGAAATAATATTTCAACCAAATATTCAATGATATATTGATCTGTATAATTTTGTTGTATGTATAATTTTTTATTTTCTATACTTGTATTTTTTATTTCAATATCAATGTCGTTGATGAATAACATATACATAATTTTATTTATATATTTGTAATGTCCTAATCCTCTTTCACTAATCCAAGATTTCAAATAATGTTTAACGAAACCATAAATATATTCTTTTTTAATTGGCATTTTGGATGATTCATTTATAACATCGTTATTTCTATCATTTTGTAAATTGTGTAAAAAATCAGAATATGTTTCATAAAATAAATCTGTAAAAAGGATAATGGAAAAAGGAATATTGAATTGTAATGGCCGATTGCGCCATTTTTTTGGAAATACATTATTTTCAAAGGGTCTATATTGAACCGTTAAACTCCAATCTATCATCCTTACTATTGTATTTTCATGTTTATTTTCTGTGTATACCAAAATATTTGAATCTTTTATATCATTGTGATAGATGTTCAAGTTATTCATAGGTATGATGCCATTTATTAATAAATCTACTAGTTTATTATTAATCATTTTTAATTTTGTATAGCTTTTATTATTCATTATAAAATGATCTACTGTTACACCGCCATATGGCATATTAATAGCTAATAATTCGTCAAGCCTCTCATTAATATGAAGATTTTTATGTTCTAACTTATCTTTTTTCAACGCTGTACATTTATCAAAATTTTGTAAATCATTTTTAGTTAATTTTATTGGTTTACATATTGTAATGTCATCGATTAAAAAATATTTTTTATAATCAGGTATTTTCATTATTATATTTTTAATACTTGACAATTTTTCAAATTCGTCATTCGCATTTTTTGTTGTCATTAATTTACTAATCGTATTTTTTTTTCTTCTTTTTGTTCCATTACATAATAGAGATGGGGAAAAAATACAACCAAACCCACCAGAATCAATCATTTTTCCACCTAATTTATTATTTATATTTTTCATTAAGTTGTCTTATATATTATTTATAAAATAAAATTAATAATTACGGATATAAATAATATATTAAACTACAAATAAAAGTAACCATTATAATATAGACGATTTTTTGTTTCAATTTATAATATTCTAGTAATTTAACATTATTTGATTTATATTCTTGATAATATTTTACGTAAAAATCATTTAAAGATATGATAGGTTTTTCTAATTTCTCATTTATTTTATTATGTATAAACCAAACCCATTTTATGAATGATTCTTTATTATCTAAATAAGGTTGTACTGGATATTCATCTAATAATTTACTAAAACTAACTGATATTTCTTGAACAGGGATAAATTGTGGCATATTTTGAACTAACTCGTAATATTTTTTTTTTGTAATAGTATTTGGATATTTTGGGTACGATAATGAAATAGTATGTAAAAAAAACCAATACTTTGGTCCCCATATTTTCGGATCAAGATTTGCCATTACACTAAAATGATATAAAAAGAATTATCTTTAAACATATAAATTAAATAAAGTATGAATAAGAATTTAAATAATTGTAATAATTGCGGTAAACCAGGTCATCAATATAGTCAGTGTAAATTGCCTATTATTAGTTATGGTATAATTTTATTCAAATATACTGATAATGGAATAAAATATTTAATGATAAGAAGAAAAGATAGTTTCGGTTTTATTGATTTTATGAGGGGTAAATATGTTTTTCATAATACAACTCAAGTACAAAATATTATAGATGAAATGTCGAATTCAGAAAAAAACAGATTGATCAATAATACATTTGAGAATTTATGGAGACAAATGTGGGGCGATGTTTATAATATTCAATACAAAAATGAAGAATATACGTGTAGTAAAAAATTCGATTTAATAAAAAATGGTATTTGTATTGGTAATGAAAGACTTACAATAAAAGATTTAGTTGAAAGAAGTACTACAAATTGGGATGAAACCGAGTGGGAATTTCCAAAAGGGCGGAGAAATTATAAAGAGAAAGATTTAGAATGTGCTTTAAGAGAATTTGAAGAAGAAACAGGTATTTCTAAAAATAACATTACGATTATTGAAAATGTAATTCCTTTTGAAGAAATATTCATTGGTACAAATCATAAATATTATAAACATAAATATTTTTTAGCTAATCATAATAATAATAATGATGAAGATGATGATATAAATTTATACAATTTTCAAACTTCAGAAGTAAGTAAAATGGAATGGAAAACATTTGATGAATGTCTTAATTCCATAAGACCATATAATTTAGAGAAAAAAAAACTAATTACTAATATTAATAAAGTATTAGAAGAATATAGTTTATATTCATAATATATAACAATATATAGTATAGTATGATTGTTAAAAAAAAAATAATAATAGATGATTCTGAAGAAATGAGTTCTGAAACAAATAAAAAATACTGTAATATAAATTTAGAAAATGAATATAAAGTTGATTGTGGTGATAGTAAAAATAATTATTCATCTGAATGTAATAAATTTTTATTAAAAAAAGAATTAATGGAGAGAAAATGTTTACTAGAAGAACCAGATGATGAAAATAGTTTTTTATATCCTAATTTAAATGATACTAATTTTAATATTAAAATTTCTGAAAAAAAAGAATTTAATGACACCAAATATGATGGGACTATTCATAAAAATATAAAAGAATATGCGGATATGATTTCAAAAGCGGATTTTGAATTAGCGCCTCATCAGTTATTTGTTAAAAATTTTATGTCATCACAAACTCCCTATAATAGTTTATTATTATATCATATGTTAGGTACAGGAAAAACATGTAGTGCTATTGGAGTTTGTGAAGAAAATAGAGACTACATGAAACAAATGGGTATAACGAAAAGAATAATTATTGTTGCTTCTGAAAATGTCCAAGATAATTTTAAATTACAATTATTTGATGAAAGAAAATTGAAGTTAGTCGATGGAGTATGGACAATTAAAGGTTGTGTTGGAAATAAATTATTGAAAGAAGTAAATCCTATGAATATGAAGGGGATATCAAAAGAGAAAATAATCAACCAAATTAAATCTTTGATAAACACCTATTATATTTTTTTAGGATATGGACAATTTGCGAATTATATTATAAAAACTATTCATTATGATGAAGAAGTGAAAAGAGACCAAATCAAAAGAGAATTAGAAGAAACTAAAAAAGGAAACAAAACAAAAATTCAAATGTTGAGTGAAATTAAAATAACTCTTAATAAAAGAATTATTCAAAAATTGAAAAACGAATTTGAAAATCGTTTGATCGTAATAGATGAGGTTCATAATATTAGAAAAACAGAAGATAATGAAAATAAAAAGGTTGCTATTCATTTAGAGTTATTAGTAAAAGCAGTACAAAATATGCGATTATTGTTATTATCAGCGACACCTATGTATAATAGTTATAAAGAAATAATATGGTTACTTAATTTAATGAACATCAATGATAAGAGAGGTAAAATAGATGTGAAAGATATTTTTGATAAAAATGGTAATTTTAAAAAAAATGGTGAGGAATTATTGATTCAAAAAGCAACTGGTTATATTTCATTTGTTCGCGGTGAAAATCCATATACTTTTCCATATCGTGTCTATCCAAACGAGTTTGCTAAAAAAAACACGTTTCCTTTTATTGAATATCCGAGTTTCCAGATGAATCTAAAAAGAATAAAGAATAAAGACAAGGAACGTATATTAAGTCTTTATTTGAATAAAATAGGAAATTGTAACAACTGCGGTACTTGTCAATATTGTAATTATAAGTATATTATTTTTAATTTAAGAAATAGAAAAATGACTACCACAACAAAAAAAGGGGTTATAAGAGAAATGCCCAATTTTGAAAACATGGAATCATTTGGGTATACATTATTACAATTACCATTAGAATCATTAATTATTTCATATCCTATTGATGGATTAAAAAAAATATTAGATGAAATGCCTCCAACAGAATATATGAATATTATTGAAGATGAAATGGTAAATAATGCTGAAAATAATGAAGAAGTAGCTGAGACAGCTGAGACAGCTGAGACAGTTGACAATGAGGAAAAATCTATAATTAATCAAAATGCTGGAGATTCTGATTCAGAACCAGAATCTGATAAAAGTTATTTCAAAATCGATCCTCAAAATTTGACTGGTAAAAAAGGGTTAGAAAGAATGATGGATTTCATTGATACAAAATCTCCCCCTTATAAAGGGGATTTTGAATACAAACGGAATACAATTAATAATCATGGAAAGATTTTTTCTTATAATGAAATTGGTAATTATAGTTCAAAGATTAAGTGTATTTTAGATCAGTTAGTTATTAAAAAAGGATTAAATACTATTGATAATATTAAAATAGCAGATGGTGTTATTTTGATTTATTCTCAATATATTGATGGAGGGTTAATACCCATGGCATTAGCATTAGAAGAAATGGGTTTTGTAAGATATGGACAAAATACAAAAACTTTATTTAAAAATAAACCTTCTGAAATTGTTGATGTACGAACTATGAAACCACCAATAGATAAAAAAAATTTCATGCCCGCTAGATATTCAATGATTACGGGAGACCCTCGATTATCACCCAATAATGATTTTGAAGTTAAAGCATTAACAAGTGACGACAATATAAATGGAAATAAAGTTAAAGTTGTTTTGATTTCTAGAGCAGGTTCTGAAGGTATTGATTTTAAATTTATAAGGCAAGTTCATATATTAGAGCCCTGGTACAATATGAATCGAATTGAACAAATACTTGGTCGAGCTGTTCGTAATTTTAGTCATAAAGATTTACCTTTTGAAAAAAGAAATGTGGAAATTTTCATGTATGGAACTATTCTTGAAAATAATAAAGAAGAAGCCGCTGATTTATATGTTTATCGAGTTGCTGAATATAAAGCAATACAAATTGGTAAGGTTACTAGATTGTTGAAAGAGACTTCTGTAGATTGTATAATAAATCACGATCAAACAAATTTCACTCAAGAAAACATGTCTGCTAATTTAAATGAAGAAATCACACAAGAATTATCGAATGGTTTGGTAATCCATGATTTTAAAATAGGCGATGTGCCTTTTTCTCCTGCGTGTGATTATATGCCGATATGTAGTTTTTCGTGTAGACCCAATAAAAATATAGATGAAAATGCTTTAAATGAAGATACATATGATGAAAAATTTATTACAATGAATTCAGAAAAAATAATGCAAAAAATAAGAATGTTAATGAAGGAGGGGTTTTTTTATAAAAAAGATAATTTGATTAATTTAATTCAAATCCCAAAAAAATATCCTTTTGTCCAAATATATTCTGCTTTAACAACATTAATTGAAGACAATAATGAATTTATAGTAGATAAATACGGTAGAAATGGTAGACTTATAAACATAGGTGATTATTATTTATTTCAACCTGTTGAAATTTTAGATAAAAACGTATCTATTTATGAGAGATCTATACCAATTGATTACAAACATAGTAGTATTCAATTTGATTTGAAAGAGGATATTATTAAAAAGAGTGACAAGAATCAAAGTAAAAAACTTATTATCGAAGAAGATAAAAATCAAGATAAATATATTCAAATGAATGAAAATAAAGCTAATAATAAAGCAGCGACTAGTGCTAAGATATTAATTGATGATTTTAATAAAAATATTAATTTAACCAAAGAATTTTCAAAGGGTAATAGAGTACCAAGAGGGGATGACAACTGGTATAAACATTGTGGTGTAGTAATAATAAAAATGTCTTTGGAATATCCAGAAAGTAAAGAGTATCTAATTGATTTTTTAATTGCACATATGATAGAGCTTTTATTATTTCAAGAAAAATTGGATATGATGAATTATATTTATTCATTAGAAAAATTAACTACCAATTCAGTCGAGTTTATGATTAAACAGTATTTTGATAGAAAGAGTATTAAAATGAAAAATAAAAATGATGCTATAATTTTATATGATTTGGATAAGATGAAAATAATGATATTAAATAATAATAATGTTTGGATAGAAGCTGAACCAGAAGATAAGAGAGAGTTCGAAGAAACCAAAGAAGTAAAAGAACTATTGAATTTTAAAATAAGTGATTATAATAATATTATAGGATTTATTGGCTACGAAAAAAATAATAACTATTTAATTTTTAAGACGAAAGATATGCTTAAAAAGAGAGATACGGGCGCTAGATGTGATGAGTCTGGAAAAAATAAAACAATTCAAATGATTAATACAATAGTTGGTGAAGAAAAATACACGAAAGAGAATACACGAATTTTGAAAGAACCAAATGGTGCTATTATACAAGAAGCTATTGGCCAAGTAGAATTATGTATAATACAAGAATTTATTTTAAGATATTTCGATAAAATTAAAAAAGATAATAAAAAATGGTTTTTAACACCAGAAATGGCATTATATTACAAATTATATACTATTTTTAATAAATAAAATTGAACATTATTTAAAATAAAGTTAAAAGAATAAATATATATACAATATATGGAAATTATGAATAAATTGCCTCAAAACAATAAAAAAAAAATCGTAAAATTAAACTCTATTTATTCTAGATCAATCATTACAAGAAATATTAAATTACCTATTATGAATATTGGTAGTAATTTAAAACAAGTTTTGGAAGAATATATTTCCAATCATTTTGAAGGGAAATGCGTCGTTGAAGGATTTATAAAACCACAATCTACAAAAATAATATCATATTCAAGTGGAATTATCGTCATGGGTTTGAATGTATCATTTGATGTTGTTTTTGAGTGTGAAGTATGCTTCCCTGTTGAAGGAACAATTATTTCTTGTTTAGCAAAAACAAATACAAAAGCTGGTATTACAGCTGAAAGTGCTTATGAAAAACCTAGTCCGATTATAGTATTTATAGCAAGAGATCATCATTATTCTAACTCCTATTTTGCGGACATTAAAGAAGGTGATAAGATTAATGTTAGAGTCATTGGTCAACGTTTTGAATTAAATGATAAGTCTATTTCAATAATTGGCGAATTGATGAAACAACATAAATCAAAATTAATCATTGAAAAATAAAATAATCATTGAAAAATAAAATAATCATTGAAAAATAAAATAATCATTGAAATAAAATAATAATGATTTAAGACATACATGACATTTTTTTTCACAATGTTTTTTTTGACATTTGAAAGATATTATTTATTTCAAACTTAAATATATTAAATATAACACAAATATTTACTATAAACAGTAATGGAAGTTACAATGACTACAAGTGAAATTAACAATTACTCTATTAGTGAGTTAAATTACATTAGAGAATCAATTGAAAATATGAATAAATTTAATCAAATTGAAGTTCTAAGAATATTAAACAAAAATAAAGATGTAACATTGAATGAGAATAAGTATGGTGTTCATATTAATTTATCCGAATTAAAAAAAGATATATTGGACGAATTAAACACTTATATTAAATATGTGAACACACAAGAAAATGCGTTGAATGAAATTGAAAAACAAAAAGAGTCCTTTAAAAATATATATTTTACAAAAGATAATAAAGATAATAAATGATAAATATGTAATAGTTAAAGTAAAATTTATGTCTTTTGTTAAAGAAGATGATTTATATCAAAATTTTGTTAAACATGTACAAGATTATATGTTTAATAATACAACTATTTGTAAATGTATTGAATCAAAATTATGCGAAGAAGTAAAGAATAAAAAAAATAAACAACATTTATTAAATGATAAAGTGAGTTTTATTTCTAATAATACAATTGCCAGCACCAATATAAATATATCTAAAAATGAAACTATTATTAAACCATGTGATAAAGATTCACTATTTTGGTGTTTATATATTATCAAAAATGGTTTGGTAAATTATACAAAATTAACAAATCGTAGTTATGTCATTGAAAAACAATTTAAGATTGAGTATATAGAAAGGATGAGGAAAGAAAAACAACTATTGAAACAATACAAATTTGATACAATTACAAATATTGAAAATAAATTAGCAAACGAAGAATTAATTGATATTAATACATTTCTCTCATTATGTGTAATTGGTAATTTAAATATTTTTTTTATTAAAAATAAGACATATTACGAATTGGTTATGAACGATTCAAATAGAATATATAAGGTTGAATTATTTAATGACACAAAAAAATATGGTTTTGAAGAAACAACAAAAGATAATTTAGATGATTTTAGAAATAATTATTATAAATTAGATAATTTGGAGAAACCTATAAAATCATTGTCATATTATAAAACACAAGATTTGATAGATATTTGTATTAAATTAGGTATTGAAACAAAATATACTAAAAATAATAGTGATAATAACAACGATACTAAAGAAAAAACGAAGAATAAAAAAGAATTGTATGAAGCTATAATAAAATATTTTTAAAAAAATTGAACAATAATATAAAAATAAGTCTAAATATATATTATTATGTCTGATATAACAAAAATGAATAGTAACAAAATCAATTTAGAAGAAGATTTTGGAAGTGAAGAACTAAATAAAATATATAAAAATTTGGACGAAAAAACTCAAAAGGAAATTAATTCTTTATCAAAATTGGATTTTAAAATAGCTATATTACAAAATTTATCAGATCCAGAATTTACATCATTTTATGAAAAAATGAAGGATAGTGAAAAGAAACAATTAGAATCTTTTAAGATAAGGGATAGGTTTTTATTTATTAAAAGACTCATGAAAAAATCGAAGGTTGATGAGCCTTCACAACCAAAACCAGTTCAAGTAGAAATTGTATCGGACGTTAAAGAACCACCTTCTGAACTATTAAATGATGATGATGATGATGATAAAATTGAAAGTACTGAATACAACGAAGACAATACAAATATAAAACCAATAATAAAATTAACAGAATCAACTATAGCACAAAAAGAGTTTAATAATTTAATAAAATTATTTTATAATTCATCACCATATACTATTTCAAATAAAAATCATGAATTAGAAGTTCGTTTTGGTACAAGAGGTATAAAACCTCTAAACAAACATGATTATGATAATGTTATTAAAAAACTTAAATCGCTCGGGTTTACTAGTTTGAATGAAGTTGGTATGTCAAGTTTAAAAATACAAAGTGAATATCTTGATAAAAATACTGGTAGGTTTAAATTGTCAAATGTAAGAGTCAGTATTAATGATCTGAATGAAATACAAAAATATTGTAAAACGAATAGTATAAAGGATATTTATAATAAAAAATCACACACAATTAGTTTTATAAACAAGATTCCTGTATTTATTAACAATGAAAAAATAATGCCAGTTAATTTTGATGATTTTAATTTTCGAGTGTCCTATCAAATAGAAGAAGAAGTTAGTGTTTCATCAAAAAATTTTATTATTCAAAATTGGACAAAGAATAAGAAAACGTTTCGATATATGAATCGTGTTACTTTTAATCATGTTGATTATCCTATTAATGTTGATATAAGTATAACTAAATTTAATAGTGATAATTATAAACGTACATATACAATTGAAGAGTCTAATGTATTCCAAAGTCCAGAAAAAATAGAAATAGAATTAGAAGTTGACAATACCAAAATAGGTCCATATACTAAGTTCGATTCACCTGAAAAAGTATTAGAAGCAATAAGAAAAGTAATCAAATTTGTATTAGGTGGTCTTCAAAATACGAATTTTCCTATTTCATATTCAGAACAGCGAAATACTATAATGGATTATATGAAATTGTTACACAAAGACGATCCAAATTTTAATCTTGAAAAAAGAATATATCCCAGTGATTTTATAGGTCCTTCGTCATTTACATTACAAATGTCTAATATTGCGGAAATAGATGACAATACTAATATTCCAAATATAAGAAATGATTTTGTTGTCACAGATAAAGCAGACGGTGAAAGACATTTAATGTTTATTAATAGTAATGGAAAGATTTATTTGATTAATACAAATATGAATGTTATATTTACTGGTGTTAAAACAAATAATAAAGATTTATTCAATACTTTATTAGATGGTGAATTGATATATCATGATAAATTTGGTAAATTTATAAATTTATATGCTGGTTTTGATATTTATTATTTAAATAATGTGGATACAAGGATTTTACCTTTTATGATAAAAGAAGATGAAACAACTATGAAATCAATGGATCAGAATAAAATATATAATTCTAGATATATGTTATTAAAAAGTACAATTAATATGTTAAAACCTGTTTCTATTTTAGATAATAATATAAATACAAAAGAATCAACAAATATAAATGTCGAAACACTCAAAAAATTAATATTGCCTATTAGAATTACATTTAAAAAATTTTATCCTGAAAGCAAACAACAAGGAAATATTTTTGAAGCATGTAAAAATATTCTTACGAAAATAAGAGAATCTAGATTTGAGTATTTAACAGATGGTCTGATATTTACTCATGCTTATTTTGGTGTAGGTTCTAATAAAGAAGGTCAAACCGGACCATTAACTAAAATAACATGGGATTATTCATTTAAATGGAAGCCTCCCAAAGATAATACAATTGATTTCTTTGTTGTAACAGTGAAACAGCCTGGTGGCGAAGATATGGTAAAGACACAATATGAAGAGGGTTTTAACTCTCACTTAACTAATCAATTATCAGAATATAAGATGATTCAATTATGTTGTACATATAGTGAAAAAAAACATGGTACTATTTATTTAAATCCATGTCAGGACATAATTGATGATAAATTACCTGAATATAAAGAAGTAAATTATGAAGACCGACAATTTAATGACGCAAAACCATTACAATTTTATCCATCAGAACCATTTGATCCTGAAGCAGGTATATGTAACATTATGCTAAAAGTCGATGATAATAATGTCAGACAAATGTTTACAGAGGAAAACGAAATATTTGACGATAATATGATAGTAGAATTTAGTTATGATTTAACAAAAGAAAAAGGTTGGAGATGGTGTCCCAAAAGGGTTAGGTATGATAAAACTAGTGAATTTCTTCAAGGATTGAAAAATTTTGGTAATGCTTATCACGTTGCGAATAGTAATTGGAAATCAATTAATAATCCAATTACAGAAGATATGATAAGTAGTGGTCAAAATATTCCTGACATTACCGTTGATGAGGATATTTATTATAATAAACCAGCTGGTAAAACATTAACAGAATCAATGAAAAATTTCCATAATTTGTATGTAAAAAAATTATTGATAAAATCCGTTTCTAAATATGGCGATACGTTGATAGACTATGCTTGTGGTAAAGCAGGTGATTTACCTAAATGGATAAGTTGTCGACTTTCATTTGTATTTGGTATTGATAAATCAAAAAATAATTTAGAAGATAGAATTGACGGTGCTTGCGTAAGATATTTAAATTCAAAAAAAACAAATAAGCATATTCCGTATGCTCTATTTGTCAATGGGGACACTTCTTATAATATTAAAAATGGTAGTGCTATGTTAAATGATAAAGCAGTTCAAATTACAAAAGCTATTTTTGGTATTGGACCAAAAGATGAAGATAAATTAGGGAAAGGTGTATATAGACAATATAGCAAAGGTGAAGATGGTTTCAATATTTCATCGTGTCAATTTGCAGTTCATTATTTTCTAGAAAATCCTGAAACGCTCCAAGGATTTATGAGAAATATAGCAGAGTGTACAAAATTGGATGGTTATTTTATTGGCACGTGTTATGATGGTAAACAAGTATTTAATTTATTAAAAAAAACACAACAAGGTGAATCAATACAAATTGTTGAAAAAGGGAAGAAAGTATGGGAAGTTGTGAAAGGTTATACTTCTGAATCTTTTGAAGATAATTCTAGTTCAATTGGATATAGGATTGACGTGTATCAGGATTCTATAAATCAATTAATTTCAGAATATCTGGTAAATTTTGATTATTTTGATCAAGTTTTGAATAATTATGGGTTTAAAATTGTCGATTCAGAAGAAGCAAAATCTCTAGGTTTACCAGAAGGTAGTGGTTTATTTAGTGAATTATATATGAATATGATTGAAGAAATAAAAAAGAATAAAAATAAGGAAAAAGATTATGGAAATGCGTTAAATATGAGTGAATATGAAAAAAAAATCTCGTTTTTAAACAGATATTTTGTTTATAAAAAAATACGTAATGTAAATACAGAGAAAATTCAAATGGAATTTAGTGATTATTCGCCTTCTGAAATATTGAATGATGAAAAAGAAACTAAACAAGCAGTTGAAATCGCGAAAGTGGAAAATAAAATCATAAAATCGAAAGTTCGCAAATTGAATAAAAAATTGATTATAGAATCTTCATAAGAAAACTAAACTATAATAATCACTTAAATATTATATTTCATTGAATATAAATATAATATTTTTATAAAAAAATGAGTTATTACATACTACCAAAAAATCATAATAATGTTACAATATCGCCGAATATAAGTGGCGTAAAAATGCATCCATACATATCCCATACTTTAATCAATTATTATATGATAATTAAAAATGAAATTTATCAATTGTGTCGTAAAAATGTGTGTGAAAAAACTATGAATGATAATATTAATAGTAACGACATAGATGAAATGATTGTTCATTATTATAATGATATGATTAAAAGTATCAATCCATATGAATATGTATTTTCGAAAGTCCCTGGTTCTATTTTTTCTGTTAGTAAATTAAAACCAAAAAGTGTTTTATTTTATGATCTATTTGAAATAATTCAAAGTATTAATATTTTAGATTCATTTGAAATTGATAATATTAATTCATTAATAATTGGTAAAAATTATGAAGATTCTTTAGAATGTCTAGAAATGTTAAGAGAATATTATAATAATGATAATTTTTTTTGTTATACAGAATATCATTCCAATTTACACGATTGGATTAAAAATAACAAATTTAATTTTATTATTTATGAAATAGATGAGATAATTGATATTAATAATACCAATAATTATGTTATTAATTTATTGGAAATATTGTTAATAATAATTAATTATGTAAAACAAAATGGAGTAGTCATTATTAAAATTGAAAATTTATTTTATAAATCAATTATTGATATAATATATATACTATGTTCTTTATTTGAAAAATCATACATTATTAAACCTAATACTAGTAATATTACAACATTTGATAAATATATTGTTTTAAAAAATTTCAATATAAATAATGAGAAATTTGATGTATTTTATAATTATACGATAAAAATAAAAGAAATTATAAATAAATATAAGAATACACAGGAGCCAATTTTTATAAATAGTATTATAGAATATGAAATACCTTATTATTTTTTAAATAAAATAGATGACATCAATTTAATTATTGGTCAGCAACAATTGGAATCATTTGATTATTTAATAAATATATTAAAACTAGAAAACAAAGAAGAAAAATTAGAATTATTAAAAAAAAATAATTTACAAAAATCGGTTCAATGGTGTGAAAAACATCATTTTCCTTGTAATAAATTTTCAGACAAAATAAATATTTTCCTACCACTAAAAGAAAGTGTTAAATCACAATGACGATAAAACTAAAAGATGAAATTATAATATCAAATTATTTTTTATTGAAATTGATATTATAATAAAGTATTACTATTTGGTGTTTGTTTATAATGATTTGATGATCTTATTGGTTTATAATATCCGTAATTCTGACCATTTACAGAATATAAGTAACGATATGGTGAAGCTTGTGAAACAGGTGTATAATATTCTGGTTTTCTAACATATCTACAAGCTTTCTTGTTTTGAAATGGAAAAATAGGAGGTTGATTACAAGGTGGTGCTTTATTTTTATGTAAATAAGGTACGTTTGTTTCTAATAATTCTTCCGAATTATTTTTAGAAATTAATTTACCAACTGAATTAGTATAATATGAAGCCGCATTTTTTTCAATAGTAGTAACATTTAATTTTAACATACGAGTACTTGAATCAACGGCTCCTTGTGTAGCAAATTGTGGATTATTTGGTTTATATACAACCAACTTACACCCAACTGGATTGCTCGGACCAGATAAAGGTACTCCAATATATGGATTTTGTACAAATTCTATATATAGAGGTATGGCTTGTTGTTTAATATTATCAGGTAAAGTTTTTAGGTATTCAAAAAATTTCATTAAAGTTATATTATTGATATTTTGACTCAAAAAATCAAGCTTATAATCTTTTGAAATTATATTTCTATTAATCAAAATATCAAAAAACAATGTTATAATATTTATTTCAGAAGCAATTGCTAAATCAGCGTTTGGTTGACAATTCGCAAAATACGTGTTTGTAATAGATAAAGGGGATCCAGGCTTAGCTCCTTTTATAAGCGCTGCTGTAAGTTCTGGGTTTTGTGAATTATTTATTTCCGCAATATTTATTGGATTATATGTTTCAAAATTAAATGCTCGTTGTTGATATGTTTTACATCTATTTTGTAAATACTGTGTATGTGTTGTATAATAATTTTTTTTTAAATTGGTATTAGCATATATTAGACGTTTTTTAGCAAATTTCTCTTGATTACAACACCATATTGCATTTTCTGTATTTGGTTCTGGATTATCTGTTAAATATGTTTTATTTGGATAATATGTATCAACAATCGCAACACCTTGACATGTAGTACAATCTTTTTGTGATTGTACCATTTCATTTATTTCACTAATTGGGTTTTGTTTGACTAAATAAGTTCCAGGTTTATCTTGTAATTCATTTAATAATCCACTACCGCCAAACCCGCCACCAAGTGAAGTTCCTTTACTAGATTTTACATTTCTATTCAAATTATATTCTATTAATCCGACTTCAGTTTCCGCTATATATTTCTTATCGCCGACAATATACTTGTTTTCTTGTGTTTTATCCATATTTATTATAGCAACATTAGGAATAACTCTACCTTTTCTATAATGCTTAATAGGTCTCGCAGCACCAAATGGTGAAGGAAACACATTTCCTGGATCTAAATTTGTTAAAGGTCTTATATGTCCAGCTGCTATTCCCACTGGATTACTATTTAAACCATCACCTTTCCATGTTTTATATCCTCCTTGGTTAAGTAAATTAACAGCAAGACCCATTCCAACGGGATAAAATGATGTTCCTAATGAATTAAAACCAGTATTTAATGATGAATTCTTATTTATAAATTGTGCCATATTTATTTGTATAAATATATAGAAGAAAATAAAAACCTTGTATATATTATTATATTAAATAGTATATTTATAAATGTTAGTAAAGTTATTGATTGTTTTTTTTATATTATTAATTATTTACCAAATATTTTTAGGTATTACACATAACTATTTACTAGAAGGTATGACAACAGACATGAATAATCAACAAAGTCATGAACAATATCAACCGTATGATACTAATAATCCAAATAATGTAATGATTTTAGCACAACAAAACGCTGGAAATATACAAGTTTTAAAACAACAAGTAGATTCTATTTTAGGATTAAGTAAACAAGTTCAAGATTTAAGTGGTAATCTAGCAAACTTATCAGAACAAGTTTATAATATGATTCAAGCGCAACAACAGTTAGCACAAAGTAGTTTACCTAGTTCGACACCAGAAATAACTGGTACAACATAATTCAATAAAATAATTATATTTGTATAATTTAATATACAATGTCAAATTCAGATTCATCTTCAGATTCAAATATATTTCAAGAAGTTTTAAGTGGTGCTGAAAATGTCCAAGAAAAATTATTGGGCCCTACATATCCATATTATAAAAATATTAGAACACCATCTGAAATTGGAATGACAAGTAATGGTTCAATTTCTGCTTTGACTAAAGATATTGATGGTCTAATTAATTATGTAACACTTTTAGTTGAAGGCACTGGTAAAGCTTCTGCTACAGGAAATCCTTTGGGGAATAAATTTTTTTTAAAGACTGGTGCAAAATGTAAAAATATTTCTGATAATGAAACAGTAGATAGATATATTTATGTAAACAATGTTCCAGAAGGGAATATACCTTTTATATCTCAAGGTCTAGGTGTTAATTTTTCAGAATTCAAAGGTTTAATTCCTGGGGCTATGGGCAATTTAAATGCACTTAATCCTTATTCATTATTACAATCATTTCTATCTGGTTCTGTACCAGACTGTCAACCTTTAACAATGCAGACAATCGATATTAATAACAATAAATCATCCGAAACCCATTATGTAACCTTAGTAGACATACGCAATATGGATCCATGTAGCTTTCAAAATAAAACAAATCCTATCACAAACAATAAATGTAAAGAGACTTTCCAAAATGTCAATAGTAATATAGATTATACAAATACAGTAAAATTACCAAATGATATTACGAGTCAATTATATTTTTTAGCTTTAGCACTGCTTGTTATTTATATATTATATAAAGTAATGAAAAAACAATAACAATAATTATTTTACACCTTTTATATTTCAAACGCTGTTTATAATATAAAAGAATACTTATATATTATAATAAATGGATTTTGTTTATGTATTACTTTTTGGAAGCGAATGGGAAGATATAATTATATTATTATCAAAAGAAGATGCTATAAATGAATCTATAAAATACCCAAATAATAGAGTTGAAATTTTTAGTAAAAATAACACACCTGGATATACACCTACTTATAATTATTATAAAAATGGAAAACTTATTCAAAACTAGTAATTCTAAAATAGCATTTTACATGCTTGAATATTTACACCTTTTCTCATTGAAAACGCTCATTTTGTATTATTATTATTATTTATATAAATATAAAATTATTATCAATAGCCACGAGCAAGTCGATTATTTCTCTCTATTTATAATTATGTTTTTTTGATTTCACACGCATTCGTTTTTTAGTACGATGTTTTTTTGATTTAGCACCACCAAGCATACGAACAGGTCCGCCAACCATAGTATGTGGTCTAGCAGTTACACCTGAAAAAGGAGCAGCTTTTGAAGCTATATTAGTAAGTGAAATATTATCTTGGAAAGCACCTCCTCGTTTTTTGCTTGTATACATATTTTTTTTACTTTTATTTCTTTTTCCGCCATATGAAAAATTAGAAGATGTAGTTGATGATGATGGAGTCATTGATGTTGATGATGTTGATGGTGTTGAATATGACGCTACAGCTGATGAATTATTTGTTGGTACAACAGAAGGATACAACGGTTGTTGTGATGTATATGAAGTTCCGTTCATACCAGTTGCTTTTTTTGTTTGATTCCACGCATTTGAAGCTGACTGTGAAATTTTGGTGCTCCAATTACTAAATGTTTCTTTTAACGAATCAAACATTCCTCCTCCTTTTCTTCGTAAATTTATTTTTCTATTTCTATAGTTATTTCGCATGTATATATATTATTATGATAATAATAAAATATTATTGTTATTAATTATTTATTTATCTAAATGTTGTATTTAGAATTGCTTCCGCCAATAGAAGCCAATGCTAATTGACTTCTCTCTTGTATTGCTTTGAATTGTGGTGAATTAGTGACGCTTTCTAATTGGTTATGTTGTTTTAACCAATCATAAATTCTACCACTACATCCAGCGCCACCTCTAGAAGATCCTACAAGTACAGCAACACTTGTTCTTCCCGATGTACCTAAACTAGGCATTGGTTGTAAATACGGGCTGTAGTTTGGGTAAAGTTTACTTGTAATTTTATTATCATCAGCAGGTTTTAAACTGCCTAATTTCACAATTTGTTGATTATAATACGTTTTTTCATACGCTGTTAAGTTTGTCAAATCGTATACAGCCATATATTGTGTAAAATCTGTAGTAGGTGGATTATTTGTACAATCCAATTCTGTTCCATAAACAATATCAAAATTATTATTAAAGTGGAACATTGTATTTATATCATTTGTATTATAACCTGGTATGATCATTCCTTGACTTAATAAATAAGCTCTTTGAAATCTACTCATACTACTAGAGTCGCCTGGCATGCCAATCAATCCTTTTCCTAATCCGCAGTCTGGCTGATTCGGAGGATTACAATATGAAAAATTGTTGTTATTAATTAAAGTTTCTAAATTTGATACTTGTTCAGGATAAGTAGGATTATTAGTACATACCTTATATTTTGAGTTATCATAACAAGTTAAAGCACCATTATTATTTGGTTCTACTATAATTGTATTTCCTTTATTGTCTGAAATAAACCAGTGTAATGGTATAGAGCTATTAAATGGAGGTCCAAAAGGTTGGTTTGTTACATTAATGTTTTTAGAAATTTCTATAACATGAGATACTGATTTAGCATTATTTAAAAAATACCCACATACTTCATAACTAGCTAAATTAATTTTATCATTAAGTAGATTCGCATTATAACTAGCGCTACACTTAAAATAAAATGCCATACAACATAATCCATGGTTATTTATACCATCAAGAAAATATAGACCGCTTAATGTAGTTCCGATAATATCACTTGTAAATACCGGTGCGTAAGTTAAAACAGTTTCAAATTCAAGAGTTCGCGATTGATAATATTTGCCATCTTCCGACTGTATAAATAATCCAGTACACATTATTAATATAATATAAAATAATATATTAAATTTTACATTATCATGATATTCAGTTTATACTTTTTTAGATGTAGTACCTATATTTATTTCCACCAAGGGAAGCCAATGCTAGTTGACTTCTCTCTTGAATTGCTTTGAATTGTGGGGAATTAACAGTACTTTCTAATTGGTTATGTTGTTTTAACCAATCATAAATTCTGCCACTACTTCCAGCACCTGCTCTAGAAGATCCTACAAGTACAGCAACACTTGTTCTTCCCGATGTACCTAAAGTAGGCATTGGTTGTAAATATGGTGAAAAATCGCGACTTGGTAAATAGAATCCTGACATTTATAAAATATATATATATTTTATTATTTCTAAATTATAAATTTAATAATTTTGTCTTGGAAGCGCACCCCAACAACAAACCGAGCCATTTTGCAAACTATAATTATAAATAGAACCTTTTTTTTTAGGTGCGGTACACCCACCTGAACGCACTCGACGAATTGTTGTCCTAACTCCACTTGGATAATAATTTTTTGTTGAGATTGGATCATCTAAAGGTAGTCCTACTTTAAAACTCGATTTTCCTACAGCATTTCGTTTTAATATAGATGTATACATAGATCCTGGAATAGGAGCAATATAATTGGTATGTGTTGACACCGCATATCTTTTACCAGTTGAATGTGAAAAACACATACTTGGTGTAGATGGATTCAAAACACCAACGTTTTGTAATGAAGAGTCTAAAACACCTTGTTGTATATATTTATCTAAACCTTTTCTAATATTTGGACTATTTATATCTTGCGATCTTTTAGCTACTCTTAAATATGCTTGTCTTTGATTTGACATCATTTCAGCATAAACTGGTTCTTGTTGCGGATAAAAAAAAGGTGGTGTTGGTCTAATACCTGTTAAAGTACCATAACTATGATATGGTTGTGCACTTGGATATTGATTTGTACTTAACGGTCCATTTATAGGAGCATTTACATAATTATTATAAGATACGGAACCAATGGATGTAGTTACACTATATGGAGTTGTCATTTAATATAACATATGAAAATATATTATAATAAAAAATTATCTACTTTATATAATTTGGATTTCCACAATATACACAATTTTGATATCGCTGTTTCTCTCCTTGTAAATTGGAAGAAGCTACAATTGTGTTCCTTTTTTTACATTTGCTACATTGATAAATTTCTTTTAGGTATGATATGGACCAATGATTGAAATCTGTTTTTTGCATCATATCTTTATTATTCGTTTTGTTCATTTGTACTATGGAGTTATAAAATATATTTTATATTAGACTTTAACTTTTGTTTTCTAAACATTTAGCGAAACACTTTTTTCTATTGTAAATATATAAAATACAAAAATGCCTTTTATTCGTAGTTATAATGGAGCTATGAAATTATTATCCGAAATAGGAAATGGTACTTGTAAAGGAACTTGTAAAACTACATGGATCCGCAATTTGAAATACGCATTAAAAACGAAAACAAATCGCCTAGGATTGAATGAGTCACAACGAAAAAAAATGACTGAAAAATTGAAAAGTGTTTCCGGAAGGAATGCTATAAACGAACATAGTAAAACATTGAAAAAATATAAAAATAGAAAATCACCACCCTATCCGGCCAATGAGAATTGTAATAAAAAAAAAAGAGGTAATGATGGAAATATGTATATATCTAAACCAAATAAAAATAATGTTTGCTCTTGGAAAAAGGTTTGATGAATTATTTTCTTATATAGTCAAATTCAGTATAAATCCAGTTATATTCCAATTTATTTTCAATGTAATAGTTTTGTTTTTTATTACAAATAAAGGACTTAGGGTATTGTCTTCCAATCCAAAAAGAATATTTAATAAAATCGTCATATTCATTCATATTTACTTGAATCATATCAGGGTTATTCAAAGACCGCCCTTCATAATTATATAAATTAGGAAAACCATATATATATTTTGTTGTTATAGGGTTATAATTTTCAACATAACGTAGTTTTAACGTAGTAAACTTTAATAATTCGTATCTATAATCTGTTTTTGGAATTATAGATACAATATCTCCTTTTCTCATAATGAATTGATCATCGTACAAAATAATTTTATTTATCAAATCTTTAGGCAGTTCAGCAAAAATATTTTTCATTTGTATTCTACGATCTATACGATAATCAATTTCATATTTTACGTTTAAACGTTTTACATTTAATATCTTCTAGCAGCTCTCCAAGCACTTTGACTTGCGCTATAATCATTGCCAGCAAAACTAGTATCGTTGTAATTTCTAGCCATTGCTCTTTGTTTTAAATAAGTGGTATAATCCGAACTATCATATACATATTTAACATTGCAAGCAGCAGCAGGAACTCCTGGAGCAATTTGATTTGCCGTGTATGTAGCGCTGGGAATACAAGACTTGGAAATGGATCCAAAATGTTGTCGTAAACCTTTAATTTGAGGTCTACTTTGAAAAGTTTGACATGTACCACCACAAGAATAATTGTCGCGACTCAATAAATCACCAGCGTTATTTACAGCGCGAAATGGAGTAATGATTTGTTTTTTTTTAGAAGCTAATAATTCAGCTTTATAAGCAGTATTCCAAGCATTTCTAAGCGTAAAACGCATCGTTTCAAAATCATTGCTTCCAAAAGAACCCTTTTCATTTGTTTGGACTGATTGAGGCATATATCCTTGAAAAGCACCCCCTAATGATGATCCTTTGACAATACCTAATGGAATATATCGCGGAAATCCACCGCTTATACTATTTGTATATCCAATACTTGTCGACATTATATATAATAGAATACTATAAAAAATGTTTAATAATTTATTAAATTACACTAAATTTTTAAATTTTTATATATATAATATAAATGTTCAATTTACTTTTTTTGATTTCCGCTATTCTTTTTGTAACGATTGATTTTTTTTATTTACAAACAATTAAAAATTATTTTACTAAACAAATCACACAAGTACAAGGTTCGCCTTTAAAAGTTAATTTATTAGGAGCAGCTCTTTGTTATATTTTTTTGATTTTTGGGTTGAATTATTTCATTATTCAATCGAAAAAATCAGTATATGAAGCATTCATTTTCGGAATCATTATTTACGGTGTTTATGAAACTACTAATTATGCGTTATTTAGTAAATGGTCGATACTAACCGTATTTATGGATACAATATGGGGAGGTCTATTGTTTGCTATTGTAACATTTATTGCTAATAAAATAAGAACCTTCTTATAATGTAAAATTTCTAAATTCATTTGTCAAATCATTGTTCATTAATATTGTATTGTTTTGTAATAATTCAGAAAACATCATTAATTTATCATTATAAATATTCAATAAATACTTTGCTTCTTTATATGCTTCATTTACTAATTCTAATGATTCTTTATCCATAATATACTTTGTTTGTTGTGAATATTTATCTCCTATTCCTAAACTTCTACCTAAAAATGGATTACTTTCATCTGCTATATTTTCATTGAAAAATACCTCTAATTTATTTCCCATACCAAAATTACCAATCATTCTTTGTGATAATTTATTTGCTTGTTTCAAATCTTCAACAGCCCCTAATGAGACATGTTCATCTCCGTAAAATAAGTTTTCAGCTGCTTTACCACCCAAAGTAATAATTAAACGTTTTTTTAAAATATCTTTTGTATATAAACCTCCATCTTTGATTTCCGGTTTTTCTGTAAAAATTGTATATCCACCTGCTCCATTGTATGTAGGCTGAATAGATGCTTTTTGAAAATCAAAATATTCATTAAAAATAAGGGTTAATAAAGCATGTCCACTTTCGTGAATAGCTACTCTCTTTTGAGTCGATTCCAATACATCTGCGTTATTTCTGATTAATCCAACAATTAATTTTTCAAAAGCTTCGAAAACATATTTTTCTTTAATAACTGTTTGATTATTACGTGCTGATAAAATAGCAGCTTCATTAATTAAATTTTTTAGTTGAGCACCTGAAAAACCATCTGTCAATTCAGCAATGGCTTTAATATCAAATTGTTTATCAGTTTTTTTACTTTTAATATAGTAATCTAATATTTTTTCTCTTGAAAATTTGTCTGGAGATGGAACACGAATGATTCTGTCAAATCTTCCTGGACGAAGAATTGCTTGATCTAAAACATCTCTCCTATTTGTAGCTGCCATCACAACAATGTCTTCATTATTATTAAAACCGTCCATCTCATATAACAATTGATTTAATGTCTGTTCTCTTTCATCGTTTGCCATATTTATTCCAGCTCCACGCTGTCTAGCAACCGCATCAATTTCATCAATAAATATAATACACGGCCTATTCTTACGAGCTGAATCAAACAATTCTCTAACACGAGCTGCTCCCATACCGACAAATAATTCGACGAACTCTGAACCAGACATAGAAATAAAAGTTGAATTCGTTTCACTAGCAATCGCCTTCGCCAATAATGTTTTACCAGTGCCGGGAGGTCCTTCAAGCAATATCCCTCTAGGCATTTCAGCACCAATTTCTTTATATAACGCTTTGTTTTCAATATAAGAAATAACTTCTTTGCATTCTTCAATAACTTCTGGACTTCCAGCCCAACTTTTGAGAGAAATATTGGGTTTGATGAATTCGCCTTTATCTTTCTCTTGAAATGAGGGAAAATTAAAAGGGGTCATTTGATTATTTCTACCTGGTCTCATTGGCATTCTGTTATTTAAACCTTGAACAGTATTTGCTCTATATAATGAAGATAAGAATGACAACAAAAATAATATTGGTAAACCATAACTAGCAACTGTCAAAATTTCACTTGCTACGTTTTGAAGATTTACAATGTTTTCTGGTGTAAAATTAACAAAGTATAAAGGCACATGTAATTCATTTGCTTTTTCAACTAAATTTGGAACAACTATAGGATTAATATTTGTTAAATGATAATGATTGTATAATATGTCATCTTTTGGTAAATTATCTACACTTACTAATTCTCCGTATTTATTGTCTATGTAAATCTTAGACAACTTGTTATTTAATAAATCTTGAAATACGTCATTATAATTTTCTTTTGAAAAATAAAATTTGGAAGTATGTATTAATTGCGTATCTTTTATAAAATTAGCATTTGCGTCATTTATAGACATTTTAAGTTTATAACCATGAATAGTTAAAACAGACTTCTTTATAGCAACATCATTTGAAATTGTAAATGGTATAAATGACCATGTTATATTTAAAAAACTTAAAACTAATAATAGTCTTAGAAACATTTTTAGCTTATAATATTATTTATTTATTGTGTTTTTAAGCCATTGTATAAAATATAATATTATTACAAATTGCTGTTTTATCAAATTTGTAATAATAATCAACCAAAGTAGACACCATTTCGTTTTTCTTCAAATTCTTGATAATAAGTTTCTCCCAAACTTGCGGTATAATCGTGTTCCATCAAATCTGTTTTTATCTCCGATTGATTATTTACTATTATTTCATCTAACATTTTTCTTATTAGTGTAAAATCTCCTTCATTGTAATTGTCATAATAATTGCTCATATCTGGAGTAAGGTCAGTTTTTATGTTTTCTCGTCTATTTAATATATTGTCAATCATTTTTGATTGTATGTCAAGTAATTTTATTGTTACTTGTATTAAATATTCTTCTCTATTAATCTGAGTGTCATTTATAGTTTCCTTTAGAAGATTGTCATATTGCTTTTCTAAAAAATTTTCTTCATTTGATATTCTACTGCTACTACTAAGGTTTTCTAAATGTTTATTTAATAAACTAATAATATTTGCAAAGTCTATATTTTTAAGGAGAGACCCCATATTATATAATAATGTTATTTTATAATTTTTATATTCAATAATTAAAATAATTTAAATAATACTACAATATAAATAATATTAAATGAAAAATATTTTTAATTCAATTACATTATTATTATTTATTACAAATTGTTATAGTTTCTTATATACAAGTAAATATATTCTAAATAAATTAGAAAAAGATAAAATAGATAAAATAGACAAATACGATAGAAAAAATCAAATGGAAACTATATCAATAAATAATAATTCAAGAGAAATGATAAAAAACACAAACGATGTACAATATCATTTTGGATCGTTTCCTAGATTAGAAACACCTAACGATAAAGGTCAATTAACTTGGTTTCCTATTGGATTTTCATCCGATTTTGATATTAATCCAAAACAAATTACTATTAAAGATATTAATTATATTGTATGGAAAGATAATAATAATTATTATGGAATGAGAGATGTTTGTAGTCATCAAGGGTCATCTTTCATGTTAGGCAAAACATGTAAAAATACGATTTCCTGTCCATATCATGGATATATATTTGATGGATCAAATGGGGAACTTGTTCAAATTCCAAAATTACCACACATTGAATCACACACACATAATATAGATTGTTTCAAGGTTGTTGAAAAAGGTGATATGGTTTATTTAAACACGGTTCCCCTTCAAAATGAAGAAATGAAATCATTAATTGATGAATCTTGTATTTTTACAGAACCTGAATTTTATGATAAAAATCAACGAGTCGTTTTTTTATCCGAAGATTTTGAACATTATGCAAAGTTTGTAAGTGTCAATAGTTTAGATATTTGTCACATTGGATTCGTACATACATTTGGCAATCGAAAAAGTCCGAATCCTTTGCGAAATTCAAAAGTGTTAAAATTGGATGATTTTGAAAATCATTACAAAATAATTTATGAATATATGGCTGGTGAGGATTCATTAGTTAATAAAATATATAAGTTTGATAATATAACGGTAGAAAATGAGTATAGCTTACCTCATTCTACGGTTGCTAGAGTAAAATTTGGTAATATGTCTTCAACTATAATTACGCATGCTTTGCCTATATCCAAGTTCAAAACAAAATTATTTGTAAAGGCTTACCGAAATTATTGGAGTCATTATCATGAAAAAAATGAATTCTATTTACTTCATCCTTTTGAAAGTATCATAAATTATTTTGGAGACAAAATAACATATAATACGATGTATAATACATTGAAACAAGATAAAGCAATTGTAGATAATATTGATAAAACAAGTTATGAAGGAATGCATGGAAAATTTAGTATAGTTTATGATATGTTTTCAAATCATTACAAACATAATTATAAAAAATATTACGAGACACCATAACAACCTTTGGGAAAGGTTGTGCCAAAACCATAACAACCTTTGGGAAAGGTTGTGCCAAAACCATAACAACCTTTGGGAAAGGTTGTGCCAAAACCATAACAACCTTTTTCAAAAAGGTCAATCTGTTATAAAACGAGGAGCAATATTCATTGTATTTAATTCTTGAAATAATAATTTACATGAATATGGAATTTCCACATATGCGAAATCAGTTCTATTATCACATACTCTACAATGATGAATACGCATTTCATCATTATAGGCCGCAACTAAACCACATTTCTTACATACATGTACTGAATATTTATCAGAAGAATCATACATTCTACCCCTTGTAAACCGAGAAGCGCCATGTGAAACCATCGCATCTTTCTCCATCTCTCCAAACCTCAACCCACCATCACGACTCCTGCCTTCAGCAGGTTGTCTTGTTAAATTTACCATAGGCCCAATCGAACGACTATGTGCTTTATCGTTTACCATATGTTTTAATCTTTGATAAAATACAGGTCCCATAAATACACTACATTCAATTTGTTCTCCAGTTAAACCGTTATGTAATAATTCATTACCATGTGATTCGTAACCTAATTTGATCAACTCATTACATATATCTTTCACTTCAAATTGACCGAATGAAGTGCCATCACCGAATAAACCCAATTCTACTAAAACCTTGCCTAGAACAGTTTCTTTTAATTGTCCAATTGTCATACGAGATGGTATAGCATGAGGATTAATAATAATATCAGGTTTCACACCATTAGCAGTAAAAGGCATGTCGGATTCAGGAATTAAATTACCAATTGTACCTTTTTGCCCGTGTCGCGAACTGAATTTATCTCCTATACCTGGTTTTCTGACAATTCTCAATCTAACCTTCGCAAAATTATATCCTTCACCGTTTCTATCTATATAATTTTTATCTATGTAAGTTTCTTCACATGTTCTATGAATACGACTTTGATCTTCATATTTTATTATTTTTGTATGATCATTTCTATTTTCTTTAATAGGGACCACTTTAGCAATAATTATGTCACGATTTTCTACTAACATATTTTCTGGTATTACACCTTTGTTGTTCACTTTGTTATAATTTCCAAATTTCATTCCTTTTGTTTTGCTAGGATCTGGTTTACAACGGATTTCTTCATCACCGTTTATTTTTTGTTTATCTTCATCTTTTTCAGTATGATAAATGGTAGTGACGAATAATCCACGATCCACTGAAGCTTTATTAAACAACAAGGAGTCTTCTTGATTATAACCAGTGTGAGTCATAATAGCAACAATTACGTTCGTACCCGATGGTATTTTATTAAGCTGAATAATATTCATTGTTCTTGTATCTACAAGAGGTCGAGTAGGATAATTCAAGACATAAGCAGTTTTATCCATACGATTCTCATAGTTTGTAACATAGACCCCCATAGCTTGTTTACTTTGCGCACATTGATAGCAATTTCTAGGTGATTGATTGTGTTCGGGAAATGGAATACATGATGCTAAAATTCCAAAAATTGTACTTGGGTGAATCTCACAATGAGTAAATTTATAAGATTTATTGAGTAAATCTTTTGGATATGTAGCAATCATTGACCACGCTTGTTCGTCTGCGTCAATATATTCAATAATAGAATCCTCAAGAACACTGCTTGTTAATAAATGATCCCAATTCATTTCATTGTTTTTTAACTTATTTATAACTGTTTTTGTAACCAGAATATTACCATTTTTAACTCTTAATACGGGTCTCATTAACCGTCCACTGTCATTACACACTCGGATTTCTTTATTTCTATAATCAAATATAATTGAAGTATATATATTAATAATTCCTTTGTATTTTTTATCTTTCAAAGAATTGTATAATTCAATGGGATCATTTGTAATTCCTACCCATGACCCATTAATAAAAACTTTTACTTTGTCAAATAATTCATAACTTGTAATATTATCATTTATATTATTAATACTTGGTAAAACATAATCGTACAATGATAATGGATTCGAATGAATAGTAATATGAGTCATATAACTTAAATTCTTGACAATACCAACGGACTGCCCTTCCGGAGTATTATGGACTGCTAGACCATCTGCTAAAAGAAATCTACCGCGTTTATCATGTAGTTGCCATCCTACATATGGACCAATTCCAACTTCTACTAATTTGAATTTACTAGACATACATGATTTGGTTTTTAAAAATTCTTTATTAATTAGACAAAAACTTACTTTTTTATTAGGAACAAGACTAGGAATTTTAAAGATTTTATTACCAATAGTAATGGAAAGTTCTTTATAAGTTTTATAATTTTTATCAAAATTAGTAAATCCAATCCATTGACTTTTAACTTCTTTTATTCCACACGAAAAACCAAGTGATACGAGAAGTGTATGTAAATCTTCTAATAATTTGTAATTTGAAGGTTCTTCTTCACAAATACATATTTTTCTTTCTTCAATACGAACTGATCCAATTGTATCTATTAATCCAGCTAAAACATTTAGCCGTGTTTCTCTATCGTTGGTAAGATATTCATTTGGAATATGTTTGTTGTTTAGTAGATTATATTTTTGAAGATATTTATTTAGTAAGGTTTCCTCTATTTTATTATTTTTGGAAACTATTGAAAAGGTATTTTTGTTTCTTTTTATTATTTTTGATTTATGTTTTTGAGCCCATTTTTCCAAATAATCAACTATTTCTAACTCGGGTGTTTGATTAAAAGTAAAATCATTACCATTATTTAAACCTACGCCTAACCATATTCCTAGTATATATGGATCTAGGTCTACCTCTTTTTTTGTCCAATTTATTCCTTCAGTCTTGAATAATCGCAATTTTCTTTTTGTACTTTCATCCAATTTCAGATACTCTTCGATTGTTATATCAAGGGTATCATCATCATCGAAACTATTTACAAATTGTTTTGCTTCGTTTCTTGTGTGGAAATCTTTAGATTGAAACTCCATTTTATCACGATTTAAATATTCTACAACATATGAAAATTTACTATCTACACTACTACTACTACTACTACTTCCATTTTTAATTACTTTATGTCCCCGTATTTTGAGTGTAAGAATATGATTGTCTGTTACGCGATGTTTCATAAAATTACCTTTATCTGGAATAACATCGTACATATTCTTGAAACCTTCGCAAGTAGAACGAACGCTTGTTGGATTGCCTAGATCGTCTATTAAAATATCATCAATTTTTATATCACCTGCGCGTTTGAATGTTCCATCCCACATTAAAATCATGGTTTCTGGGTCAAAACACTCCGCTGGACATAAAAATCCCCATGACGTATTATGTAGCTTACGCGGAGGAATTAATTTACCACTTTTATCTGTAGGAGTAGAAACTCTTCTAGCGTGACTTAAACTTGAAACATAAGTCAAACGATTTAAAACTTGCGCAACACCTACTTTATTAGAATTTGTATGTTTAATACCAAAATCACCTGTAGCAAGCGCACGTTTTAAACCATTTTCAATGGTTGTTGATTTGATAATTTTACAAATGTTTGTATAATTAATAATATTTTCATAATCATCTTTTGATTTCCATGAACCAGTATTTATTTCACGTATAATTTGCTTTTCCATATCTTTCACCAGTTTATTAAAATAAGTTCTAAACAAATTGTTTAACAAACTACCAGTTAAATCTATTCTTTTATTTAAATACGAATCACGATCATCTTGTTTTATCATTTCAAAATTAGCTTGTAATAACTTATTTGCCATATAACCTAAGAAATATATTTTTTCTGTACTAGTACGACAATGTGGAAAAATATCATTGTTTAAAATATCGATAGTAAACTCCATTTTTTTTTTAGCACCTGTTTCTCTATCCATATTAATAGGAGTATACATAGCGTAACTTGTAATATATTTTATACATTCATCCTTTGTTAAATATTTATTCGCATCAATAATAGATGCTTGTAGTGCTTGTAATAATTTAGAACTGCTTTCACTTTTTATATCAAGTAAAATTTTTTCACAAATTTCTTGGTCTGAAATAATACCTAGAGCACGAAACACTATAAATAATGGTATCACTTGTTTTACGCGAGATATTTGTACATAAATAGGATTTCCAAAACTATTATTTTTTGAACTAATCATCATATTTAATTGTTTTGGTGATATACATTTTGAATCAGGGACTGATTTCATTTCAGCAATCCATGTATATTTTGTATTATTTTTTGAAATATTATAACAATAAACTTTATTTTCAGCAGCTCTTTCTTGACCTAACACAGTTTTTTCTGATCCATTAATAATAAAATACCCACCCGCATCAAATTTACATTCACCTGTCTGATGATTTTCAAAATGTTTATATTGGTTTAAAACACAAATATTCGATTTTAACATAATAGGCAATTTACCAATATGTATTCCTGGTAATGTTTTATACAATATTTGAGTATTATCTAATTTTTCACCAGTTCTAATAAGATATTTAATATTTACATCAACAGTCATAGATGAAGCATATGTGAAATTGCGAAGTCTAGCTTCTTGTGGAAACATTAGTTTAATAGCACCATTATTCTCATGTATTTGAGGTCTATAAATATTAAAATTTTCAAATGTTATAAAAATTTCTAAAGAGTATTTTTTATTTACAGGATCGAAATCTTGGTCTGAAACAACGTGAACAGTGTTAAACATTTCTATTGTTTTTGTTATTTGGTGTCCAACAAAATTATTATATGATTCTAATTGATGTCTCACTAATCTGTCTAAATGCTTTCCATTAAAATATGATTCAATAATGTTCCAAGGGGTTTCAATATATTGATCATTCTCAACATCGAAATTGTCATTCGTATTTTTAGTATCGGTATTCATTTTAAACAGATTTATATTTGACATCAATATAGGTTTATTAAATATTTCAATTTATTTTTAAATTGTTTTTATAAAAAATGTAAATTAAAAATAATTATATAATAATATATTATTATTAATAAGTTAAAATATAAAACCATCGTCAATAATGTATAATAATTGTAAATATAATGTTAAAAATGATGGAAGTTGAAATAGATAAATCAAAACAAAATTATCAAACACCATTTAATATTAATAATTTTAATCAGTATTTAAAGTCAATTGACAAAAAAACAGGCAAATCTAATTGTGAAAATAATTTTCATAGTAAAACCCAAAAAAACCAACTTATTTATATTACTATTGATGTAGAAATAAATGATGTTGGAGATTTGCTAGAATTAATTTCAAAATACAAAATTGAGGAGAATATCCAATACAATATCAATATGAAATCCCTTCATGATATCAAAGAACATTTAATCGAGTTGAATAACATGATTGGAATGAAACAATTAAAAAAAGATGTAGTTGATCAAATCCTTTATTTTATTCAAGGATTAAATAAGAATACAAAAAAATTAAATGAGATGATCGATATTGAAGTGACTAATTCCGATTATATGCACACTGTAATATATGGCCCCCCTGGTACAGGGAAAACTGAAATTGCGCGAATTTTGGGAAAACTATTTTCAAAACTAGGTATTTTATCAAATGGAACATTTAAAAAAGTTACTCGGAGCGATTTAATTGCGGGATATGTTGGACAAACTTCTCTCAAAACAAGAACTGTAATTAATGAAAGCCTAGGTGGCGTTCTTTTTATTGATGAAGCGTATGCTCTTGGTAATAATGAAAAAAAGGATTCTTTTTCAAAAGAATGTATCGACACTATTTGTGAAGCATTAAGTGACAATAAAGATAATTTAATGGTTATTATAGCTGGATATGAAAATGAATTGAAGGAATGTTTTTTTAATTACAATCAAGGATTAGAGTCGCGATTTACATGGAGATTTAAAACAGATGCGTATACAGGAGAAGATTTATATAATATTTTTATTAAAAAGGTAAACGAATTAGGGTGGAGTATAAACGCGAAATCAAATATTAATCCCGATTGGTTTGTTAAAAATAGTGAAATGTTTACATTTTATGGAAGAGATATTGAAACATTTTTAGCAAAAACGAAAATAGCGCATAGTAAACGAGTTTTTTGTAAATGCGATAGTGAAAAAAAGACTTTAACGCTAGAAGACATGGAAAAAGGATTACAAACTTATTTGTTAAATAATGAAACAAAAAATAAAAAAGAAAGTGATTTATTTAAAAAAGAACTACAATATTCTATATATTGTTAATATTTTCAATGATAGTACTTTAATAATTGTAATCATCATTTTGATTTACTACAAATTTAGAAATAATTTTCGATTAGTTGTTTTTATTATAATACTTTTAATTAGATATTATAATAATATGTCAAATAAAACAATAGAAATAAATCCTGCCGCATTTTCATTAGGTGGGTTTTCAAAAAATAAGACAAAAAAAAATAGGTCTCCTAAAAATATCGTACCATTAATATCACCGAATGTTTTGAAAAATAAGCTTCTTAAACGCATTAAAGAGCACAAAAATATTGAAAATAAAAATAAAAATACTAATAATAATAGTAATTCAAAAGAAGAAAAAAATCCAGATTTTTCTATCAAAGAAGACAATTTTGAAAATAACAAAAGTGATATATTTAAATATACCGATGAGTTCAATGATTCTATTAATTATTTAAAGAATTTATCAAGCCAACAAAAACTAAACGATGAAAAAAAGATTTATGAGAGAAATAAAGAAAAAAGACGTCAAGAATTACAAAGACAAACAATCAAAAATTACTCATCCTTACATGAAGATTTTAATAACAACTCCAATTTTGTCTTTAATGAACTTCCTGATGAATTAAAAGAACCAATAATTCATATTTCAAATGATATTCCTATTCAAATTAAATATAATGTTGACACAATTTTACCATATGGCAATTTAAAGGGAGGATTAAAACCTACTATGCGTGCGTGGAATAAAACTCAAAAAAATATTGGGAATATTGTTCCAAACACACATATAAATATTATAGAAAGAGAGAATAAATTGAATGTTTTAAAGGAAAAAATCAAACAAAAGCAAATACATGAACGAAACGAAGAAAATAAACACAAAAATCAAAGTAATCAAAATATTGTTATTGATCCCATCGAAAACAATAATTTTACTATTAAAATAGAGAGTGACACTAATCGACCTCCACAAAACGACCAAAACAACCAAAACGACCAAAACAACCAAACGAATGTAATATCATTAGAAGACAATAAATCGCAACAAATAAATAATAATAATAATAATAATAATAATAATAATAATAATAATAATAATAACAATAACAATAACAATAATAATATGGTAAAACAAATTCATAAAAAGACAATTCGTAGAAAATATACACTTGGTAAGTCAAAAATAAAGAAAAAGGTTGGTATTTTATTAAAAGATAGGAATACTAGAAAAAAAATTATATTAGCGCAAAAAGAATTAAAGCAACACTCCATTGGTGATGTTAAAAAATATTTACGACAACATAATTTAATTAAAATTGGAAGTAATGCTCCGAATGATGTTTTAAGGAAAATATATGAATCGTCTATATTAGCTGGTGAAATTAATAATAATAATAAAGACACATTACTACATAATTTTATGAAAACGGACGATATTTAATAAAATGTGCGTTTTTTTCTATTGTATATTTATAATGTGCGGGCAAACCAAACTGCAATGTGCTTTAGGAGTTTATTCTGTTGTATACCCTAATGTTAGTGTAAATTATAATGTTAATACAGGAACCGTATTTATAGCTAATGCTAGTGAGACTGAAGTTAAAGATTTAGGAAAAACATTAAGTAAAATTCCTACGCCTTATTCAATACGAAAACTTTCTGTTTTATATACTAAGAATGATAGAAGATTTACGAAAGATTTACCTTCTATAAAAGATACAATAAACGCTACAAATATCGGTACAACCAAAAAGGGTGGGTATGCTAGTTATTTTGACATGCTTCCTCTAGATACTGACCAATTTACAGGTGATTTATCCCTTTCAGCAGGAGATGACAGCGGATCTAATAATTGTTACAAATTTTATAATTTGGAAATAACAGATACCGAAAGTCCTGTTGTTCTGACTACTAAAAGTAATACTAGTAGTGAAAACTATTGCAATAATAATTGTGATCCTTCCAAATATAAGAACGGAAAATGTCAATATCCATACGTTCCATGTTCAAATGCTCCTGGTAGTGATCCAACGTGTTGTGTAAAAATACAATGATTATACCTGTGGAGGTGTAAAATGGGACGCTCCATAGGAATGTCATTTGAAATCGTAAATGATAACTTAGTCAAAGAATTAAATGATGTTACATTTGAATTCTTCAACTGTGTAAATAAATTTAGAATAAATTATATCTAAATATAGTATGGAAACTACAAACAATAAATTAACAACATATCAAAACATTTTTTTTAATAATTTATCTAATTATTTAGACACCAAACTATATTTTTTTGGTAGTGTTCAAAGATTCGATTATTTCCCGAATTCAAGTGATATTGATATCACTATTTTTACTGATAATCATAGTAGTACAGTTTTAAAATTAATTCATTTTTTAGATATTGATAAATCAAAGGTGAAAAAAATTGTCTGGAATTTAAGTGATAAAATAATAATAAATGGTTTTAAAATAAATTATAAAGATCTAGATAATGATATAAATATAGATTTTTCAATTTATGATGAAAAATACAAAGATATTATATTGAACGAACATAATTCAAAAAAAGAAATACCATTGTATGCTACATTTTTATTAGTTATTTTGAAATTTTGCTATTATAAATTAAAGATAGTTTCGAAAAATATTTATGTAAAAACGAAACGATTTATTTTAAATACACTGCTTAAAAATAAAGATGACAACAATTTCGTAATGATATAAAAGTGATGATAGTGATGATAGTTATGATAATAACCTGATTATGTATAATATAATTATATTAAAGCGTAATTAATATATTTAATATAATTACTATATGGCTCTTATAAAAGAGTATTTTGAATTAACAAATAAATACATCAATGAATATGGTGAAAATACGATTTTATTAATGCAAGTGGGTAGTTTTTATGAATGTTATGGGAAAAAACATAAATACGAACAACATGAAAGACATGAAGAAACCACCATATTTGGAAGCAAAATAATCGATTTCTCTCAAATATGTGATTTAAATGTAGTCAATAAAAACACATGTGTTGGTGAAGAAAATGTGGTAATGGCTGGATTCAAAGTTGAATTCATCGAAAAATATTTACGCAAAATTCAAGAAGCGGGATATACAGCTGTAGTATACAAACAAGACGAAGCAATTAAAAATACATCACGATCTTTAGAAGGAATCTATTCTCCTGGAACATATTTTTCAAATGATTCTACTATTCTAACAAATAATTTAACATGTATTTGGATTGAAATGGTGAATAATAAATTTACAAAAGGTAAGATTGTTGTCGTAGGTATGTCAAATATTGACATTTTTACAGGCAAAACAAACATGTTTGAATTTAAAGAAAATTATATTCATAGTCCGACCACTTTCGATGAATTAGAACGATTTATATCCATATATAATCCAAGTGAAGTAATTATCATTTCCAATTTGCTTGATTTTGAAATAAAAGATATTATCAACTTTACCAACATTAAAACAAACACAATCCATATTTTGAGTAACAGTGACGATGTTAGTTTACAAGATAAACCTGAAATGTTAAAGCGTGTTAAAAATTGCGAAAAACAAATTTATCAAAAGGAATTGTTGTGCAGATTCTTTAAAATATATGATTTTGACACATTTTTTCAGAATTTTTATAATAACACTATCGCAACACAATCCTATTGTTTTTTACTGGATTTTATATATCAACATAACCCTTATCTAATTCATAAAATAAACGAACCTTCTTTCGATAATTTTTCCAATAGATTGGTCCTAGCAAATCATTCATTGAAACAATTGAATATTATTGATGACGATAACTATAATGGAAAATATTCGTCTGTTTTAAAAATGTTAAATGGTTGTTTAACTCCTATGGGAAAAAGACATTTTATTCATACATTTTTGAATCCTACTACAGACATGGAATATTTACAAAACGAATATAATATAACAGAACACATGTTAAATAATTTTGATAAATACAATATGGTTTTAAAACAACAATTAAAGGAAATAAAAGATATTTCGAAATGGGAACGCCAAATTTTCATAAAAAAAATAACGCCAAAAACATTCTACAATTTACATAAAAATATTAGTATTATTAAAGGTATATTTAAATTCGTTGAAGATGATCCCATTATTATGGAATATTTGACTCGATTTCAAACTGATTTTATAAAAATGGAAGAAATATGTGATGAAATTAATTCGTTTATTGAAAAAAATTTACATTTGGAAGCAGCGAAAGATATTGATCAATTTGATCAGTTTAACCATAATTTTTTAAATTGTGGAATCAATGATATTCTTGATAAAAAAGCAGAATTGTTGAAGGATTCTGAAAATAAATTGGAATCAGTACGTTTGTTTTTGAATAATTTAATTAGAACTAAAGAAAAAAATGGTGCTACTTCAGCAAGTGAGTACGTTAAAATCCATGAAACCGAAAAAAATAATTATAGTTTACTAACAACAAATCGTAGATGTAAATTATTAGAAGATGCTCTAACATGTGATTCTCAGAAGAATCAATTAGCATTTCAATCTTTTCATACAAATCAAACCAAAACATTTGATTTTATTACCAAGAAAAAATGTTTCGAATACTCGAAGCAAAGTGCTTCCAATATTTACATTATAGATGAACAAATAACGTCAATTTGTAAAACAATTACACGTACAAAAATAGAAATGCGAGACTTAATTTCTCTCGCCTTCAATAAATTCGTACATGAATTTGGGGAACAATTTCAAAAGCATATTGAAAATATTATTCATTTTATAACGTTAATAGATTTAATATATACAAAATCGTTTATTAGTAAAAAATACAATTATTGCAAGCCAAATATTACAAATAATCATAATGGTACAAAAAAATCTTATGTCGAAGCTAAAAATCTACGACACTGTTTAATTGAATATTTACAAACCAATGAATATTATGTGACAAATGATGTAATATTGGGCAATGGTGAAACGGATGGTATACTATTGTATGGAACTAATGCGGTAGGTAAAACAAGTTTGATTCGAGCTCTTGGAATTAGTGTTATTATGGCACAAGCAGGTTTTTATGTTCCATGTAGCGAGTTTAATTTTATACCATATAAATACATTTTTACTAGAATTTTAGGAAATGATAATATATTTAAAGGTTTATCTACGTTTGCTGTAGAAATGTCGGAATTGCGAACAATTTTACGTTTAGCAAATGAAAATAGTCTTATTTTAGGAGATGAATTGTGTTCTGGAACTGAAATTTCATCTGCTATAAGTATTTTTGTTTCTGGAATTCAAAAAATGTCGGCTTTAAAAAGTAGTTATATTTTTGCTACTCATTTACATGAAATTGTGAATTATGAAGAAATTACGGGTATATCTAGTCTAAAAATCAAGCATATGGAAGTTATATATGACAAAGAAAATGATTGTTTAGTATATGATCGTAAATTGAAAGACGGGCCAGGAAATTGTATGTATGGATTAGAAGTATGTAAATCATTGAGTTTACCGACCGATTTTTTAGAAAATGCGTATAATATTCGTATGAAATACAATACAGAATCGGGAAGTATACTTTCTCTCAAACAAAGCCATTTTAACTCCAAAAAAATAATGGGGGTTTGCGAGAAATGCGAAAAAAACGCGGGAACAGAAGTTCATCATTTGCAACATCAATCCGAAGCAGATGATGACGGGTTTATAAACAATAACGGTTATAAAATACATAAGAATAATCCAGCTAATTTGTTGACATTGTGTGAAAAATGCCATCAAGAATTTCATAAGGATAAGGATGACGACAAAACAAAAGTGAAACAAAAAAGACAATATAAAAAAGTGAAAACTACCGCGGGAGTCAAATTACAAGAATTGTAGAAATAACATTTTTATACTTTTTCTAAAAAAATTGATTTATTTTTATAATTCAAAAATTGATTCATATTATCAGTATGAAACAAAACAATAAATTCGCGCTGTTTTTAGCATTATTATTGATTCCGAGTTCAGTATTATCATATATACCTTTATTATCAATCACGAAATCATTAAAAAAAATATCATTGTCAAATGATGATTTATTTGTTGATACAACTAGTAATACTGCTTCACGATTCAGGGACGAAGCAGCGAAGTTACGTAAGGAAGCAAGTGAATTAGAAATAGCATTAAGAGAAGAAGCAAGAAGTAAAGGTGTTCCTGAAGAAATGATAAATAAACTTATACCAATAACAGTATCAAAATTAACTACAAATAAAAAAGAAAAAAACCATAAAGGACTACCAGCAAAGGATATTAGAAATAAACTAGGTTATTTGAATACTGGAGATGCTATTCGTATTACATCTGAATTAGACAGAATAAAAGAAAATAATATAATAACAAAATGGAATTCTAAAAATTTAATAGAACCTTATTTTGACATAAATAACTTCCAATTAAAAGCGAAAACCAATATTGATCCAGTAAATCTTAAACTAGATGACGTTGGTTTTGCTTATCAAAATGTTTTCATAGCAGCAATTGTCATAGGTAGTGTATGTGGTTTAAGTGCGAATTTCATTGGTGGTCAAATTGGATTCTTATTCGGTTATATCTCCGCTTTATTTCCAATTATACTAGTAGGTATTGGAAGTATAGCTCCAGGAATTATCGGTGAAGTCTTATACAAATTCAAATTAACTACAAATGAAGAAACTAAGAAAAGACATGTTAGAAAAAACGCAGGAAAATTTTTAGCAGGATATGTAGCAGGTTTACCTGTTGCTAGATTTGATCAAGGAAAACCAAGTAATACAGTAGAGTTTTTCCAATTAAGACCATTTGGTAGAAGTATAATTGAAGATAATTTAATGTTCGCAAAAAGTAAATTTACACAGAATGATATAGCAAGAATTTCAATAGTTTGTCTCGCAAGCTCCGTTGCTGAATGTATTGAATTTGGTATAGCAAGTGGAACTAATCCTGACGATGTTTCTTTGCTGAATGAACTAATGAATTCGATTGAACCTGCTATTAAACCAGAACAGGCTCAAAATCATATTCGTTGGTCAGCCATTACCGCATGGGAAATTTTGGATCAATACAAGGAAGAATATCAAAGATTAGTTATAGCATTTGAAAAAGGCCAATCATTGGAAGAATGTATTTCCATTATCGAAGGAGAAGGAGATCTATAAAACAGTTTCCGTAACAGCAAATAATTTTATGTTTAGATTGATAGTTCATCAAAATTAGTAAAATCAGTAAAAGCATTTACAGTTTAGGAAAGCTGCCTTGTAACAACAAACCACATTGTCCATCACCATTATTAAAATCATTACCTAACCCTAATTTAATATATCCGCCATCGCCCCATGAAACTCCCCAAGAATTTTTTACTAAATAATAATCTGGACCATATCCTACTAATAGAACTCCATGATCTAATTTGGTTCCACATACACCAGTAAAAATACCGGATTTATATAATTGAAATTCGCGTTGATCTGCTTCAATAGCAATTGAAACTGGTTGTTGAGTAAGTGCTGTCATCATAGCACTATCTGAACTTGGTTCAACATCAACAAAACCAACAATTTTACTATTTTCAACAACTTTACATGTTTTTTGACATACTCCGCCTGTTTTAGTTTCACCAGAAACATAAGGATAATCTACTTCAGAACATAATCCACCATTTTTCTCAATCCAAGCAAAAGCACGATCCATTAATCCACCATTACAACCCATATCACGACCACCATTTTTGAAATTATCACAATCAACTAATTGTTGCTCAGAAAATATTTCAGTATGTCCATTTTTGATGAAAAAAGCGCCTTCGAGAGCACCTGTAGTAGAAAAGCTCCAACAAGAACCGCATTGTCCTTGGTCTTTCACTTCTGTCACTGCGCCTTTTTCAACCCAATTAATTTGTTCTGGTAATGTATACAAGGAAGTATCACTAATTGTTTTTTCAAAAGTAGGCTCATCAACAACCATAATTCCAGAATATCCTAAATATTTGCGGAAATCTTCACCATCCATACCAGAAAATTGGTTATGACCAAGATCATAAGTCAAATTCTTACCATTGATTTCTTCAATAAATTTATCATTCGACAACCATTTTTGATAAACGTTGTCAAAATGTTCATCACTTGTAAATTCGATGTTAAAATTATCTACCCAATCAATAAAACGATTCATGAATGAAGACTTAACAGTTGAAAATAAAAATAAAGCAAACCCACAAAAGACAATTCGATTCATTTTTCTACGGGTTATATATATAAATAGTTATTCTTTTATGTCAAAATGTAGTTTTATTTTTACTTATTACCAAACAATAATTTGTCAACTGTCGTATCAACACAAAATAAACGATGTAAAATGATGCCTAATAAAAATAAAAACAGTAAAATATAAACAAATTTATATTTTGGCATAAATATATGAATGACATATGCTGCTAATATGGTTAATAATACATCTGCGATTGCTATATTAAATATTCTATAAGAGTGTATGCCTTTACCAACTTCTCCTAGAATGTTTTTGTATTTACACAATGACATTTATAAATTATATAAGTTATATAAATATAGGAAATATATAAAAAATTCATACTACTTTTTGTCCCTAAATAATAGTTTTTACACCTTTTCTCATTATTTTATAAACCAATTATCTTGTAAAATATGTTCTAAAAATAATACTCTCTCTTCTTTTGTAAATAAACCAAATAATATATTAAATCTTTTATTATTTGAGAAGTTATAAATAATATTATAATCTTTTTTTTTAGATTTCATTTGAAAATCTCTATATAAAATAGTAGAAAGTTTATACTTATCATGATAAAATATCGCTAATATTTCGTGTTTTATCATATTTGTATCATATTTTTTATTCATTAGTATTTCTTTCATTGTATAATAATTTTTTACATCATCTAGTAATATATTTGATTGAACATTATAAGTATATGGAATAATATTATTTATAATAATATCAAATGGTATTCTTTTCATATAAAAAATAATAATTTTATATTTATATAACAATAAATAATAATATAAAATGGGCACTTTAATTGAGAAAAAGGTGTAATGACACTCGCTCTTAATGACGTCTACTACTACGTTTGTGATGTCTCTTTTTTGAACTAATCATGTGAATACCTTTTTTAACTCCTTTAACTCCTAAATTCAATCCAGAAACAACTGTATCATATAAAGCAGCAAATCCTTTTTCAATAATTGGGGCTGATTTTATAGCAGTTTTTCCAATCTTTTTCAATCCTGATTTGACAACTGGAATTGTTTTGGATGTTGTATTTTTCAATTTCTTAAAAAACCCTCTTTTAGACACATTTTTTTGACGACGATTCATTTTACGCGATTTGGTATTTACCATTTTGTTTATAAACTATATAAATAAAAAAAATGATTTATATAATTAAATATATAAGAATAATATACTTATAATTTATACACAATGATTATACCTATTAAATGTTTTACCTGCGGAATGGTTTTGGCTGATAAATATAGATTTTATACAGAAGAAGTACGAAAAAGAAAACTGGCTAAATCAATGGATATTGAAAAAGTTATTTACTTAACGAAAGAATTTCACGATAAAACTCCTGAAGGTGAAGTTTTAGATGAATTAAATATGACTAAAATGTGTTGCCGTAGACACTTTCTCACCCATGTTGATATTGAATAATTTGTTTCTATTTTACACAAATTTATTTAAATTTATTTATATTATATGTAATATATATATTCAAGTTAAATGAAATACAATTCTAATCAAAGTAAAAAAAATAAACAATCTAGAACACGTCAAATGAAACAATCATTATATAAAATGAAGGGTTGTTCAAAAAAAATGCGTACTAGTAAAAAATACCATGGTTTAGGTGGAAAAGGATCCACACTTGATCTAGGCGGTAATTTTAATTTAGCATATCCGTATAACGGACCTGTAACCCTCAATCCAGCTTTAGCTGTGACACAAACAACACCAATTTATAAAGCTAATGGTGGATACAAATGTCCAGACGGTTTAGAGTCGAACAATTATAAAACGCCTTTTGTAGTAACATCTAATGTAAATGGTGTTAATCCTTTGTATCCAAATAGCGGACCTTTACCCAATGGTTTTAATTTTTTAAACCCTATTACAAATCAACGAGGCGGAGATTGCGGTTGTAGCGGTGGAATGATTCCAATGAATGGTGGACGAGTCATAAAACATCGACTTGGATGTAAATGTAGTATGTGTAGAATGAATAATATGCAGATGAATGGAGGCGGAGGTTGTAGTACGAGCAACAACGGTATTCCATATCCAAATGGATTAGTTGGTAAACCTTTTTTAAATTCAAGTAATTTACCAGGCGCGAATGGTATTCCAGGAGATGCTAATTATTATTCATTAAACAAATATAACGATGATGTCTCTAGACAAATGATAAATATAGGAGCAAACCCACCTTTTCTGGGATTTAAAGGAGGTAGACGCATTCGTCACCATAAAAAAAACAAACAAACCAGAAAACAAACAGGGGGAACTTTTTCTAATTTTTTAGGTCAAGATCTTATTAATTTAGGTAGACAATTTACTTATAGCATTGGAAGTGCTTATAATTCACTAAATGGATATGCCGCTCCAACGAATCCTTTACCATGGAAAGGACAATTACCAAACACATCTTCCTTGTCTACCGTGAAAAATATATGAATCTTGTAAAAAAAACAAAAATACAAATAAAATATTCATTAATTATAAGATAAAATAAATAATGAATAAAAAAGAAAAGAAAATAAATGGGTTTAGTGTGAATAAAAACGGATGGAAATATGTATGTATCAAAGGTCGTCCATATGAACGAGGATATGCTTATGGTTATTTATGTGCAAAAGATTTCAACGAAGTTCAAAATATGCTCCGTTTTTTTATGTTTGAATCATATGGAAAACATTGGGACTATTTCATTGAAAAAATTAATGAAGATTTCAAAGAAATGACAAAAACAGATTTTACCGAATTGTATGAAGAAATGGAAGGAATCGTTAAAGGGTGCAATGATAATGGTTGTAAAACTTCAATTGATGAAATAATAGCGTGGAATTTTTACATGTCAATACCTTATTGGTATCCACATTTCGTGGAAACGAGTGATTTAGATAAGGATAATCATGATGATACAAAACAAACTGGCGTATTATCTGGACCAAGAGAAGGTGGAAGAAGTGTCGGTGCTAAAGATAGGTGTAGTGCGTTTATTGCGGTAGGTAAAGATTGGACAGAAGACGGTAATATTGTAGTTGCGCATAATTCATTTTGTGATTTCATCGACGGTCAATTTTCCAATATTGTCCTTGATATAATACCAGATAAAGGACATCGTATAATCATGCAAACATCTCCATGCTGGAGTTGGAGCGGTACTGATTTTTTTGTGACGTCGCGTGGAATTATTGGAACTGAAACAACGATTGGTGGGTTTCTTCCTTACGAGAAAAAAATACCGATTGGCTATCGTATTCGTAAAGCAATGTCATACGGTAATTCATTGGATGATTATGTAAAAATATTATTAGAAGGTAATTCTGGTGATTATGCGAATTCGTGGTTATTTGGCGATATTCATTCAAATGAAATATTGAGATTAGAATTAGGTTTAAAATATCATAGCGTAGACCGGACGAAAAACGGATACTTTATTGGCTTTAATTCTACATACAGCCCTGAAATAAGAAATTTAGAATGTGTCAATTCTGGTTTTTACGATATTCGTAGACATCAAGGCGCGCGACATGTACGATTAAGTGATTTAATGGACAAGTACAAAGGAAAACTAAATATAAACGTAGCGAAAAAAATCATTGCCGATCATTATGATGTTTATTTGGGTAAAGAAAATAAATGTTCCAGGACGGTTTGCTCTCATTACGATTTGGACGCAAGGGAATACATGTCTGCTAATGGAAGACCTGTTCCATATGCGCCTCATGGAGCTGTAGATGGATTCGTTTGCGATTCAAATATGGCTAGAAAAATGACAATATGCGGACGATTTGGGAATTCATGCGGTACTCCATTCAATGCGAAAGATTTCATAAAAAAACACCGACAATATGAAATGTTTGGTCCTTATTTAAAGGATCGTCCTCATCAAGAATGGTGTGAATTATCTCAACGTCTTTTGAATAAAAAAAGCTATACTAGAAAATCATCCAAAAAAATCAAGGGTGGTAAAAGTAAACGCACATTTTTGAAAAGAAACTCTAAAAAAATTTTTGGATATTCTCAAAAAAATTAAAATTACGTAAAATTTCTTCATTATAAGTCGTGTTATAATATCGTAAAGGTTCTTTTACAATATTTGTCAACAGTTCAATATCATGCTTTAATTCACCTTTTAAATGAATAACATTATTAGCATAATTATCAATATTTTTTGCTCCCAAATAAATCGGTACGCAATTATGATACAGAGGATCCAGTATTTTTTCTGATATGTAATCATTACTTTGATAATTTTCGATACAAATTGAAAACATATATTTTTCATAAGGTAAATTATCTATATTAAATGGACCTTTAATATTGTTATTATTATTTACATGGTTCAAAAAATTATTTGCTCCTCCACCATATATATGAATTGGTAAATTATTGTTTAATATTTCATTTGTCAAATCGTGACGATATTTATGTCCTGGAGCGAATTCCTTTTCACTCAAAACAATACTCATTGTATGTATTTTTTCATTAAATGAAATAGAACGTTGTGGATTGTTGTGCCACATAAAAGCATAATGCTCTATAAATAATTCAGGTAAACCAGAAGATTCTCCAATTAAATATTTTCCAATATGTTTTTTAGCGTAATTGATGAATTCCTCATTTAGATCTAATAATTCACGTGGTTCAAAAGCAAGACCAACAACATTTTCTTTTGGGATAGTTAAATAAGGGGTTGCTTTATTCATAATAATAGCATGTGTATAATCTTCGCCATTTGTGATAAAAAAATCTTTGTCTTCGCCATACGAATCACAATTTTTTGAATTAAAAACCTTTTCAAAATTTGTTTTGCACGCTTCACTACTACAAAAATCACAAAAAATTTTGATTTTATACATGTAAAATAATACAAATACTTGTATTTATATTATTTTTGTTTGTATATTTAATTGTTTTCACTCATTTTTTAGATCCGATAAATTATCTGTGATAGTCATACTATTTAGGTCGTTTTGGTAATAAATATTTCTCGAAAATATTACAATATCAAAAAAATAGAGTCACTACCCTGAAAAAACCTAGAAATCACAGAAAAAGATCAACATTCATCAAGAGATGAAGAATCTACCGTTTTTCTAAGTTTGTGATGTCTTTGAACATCTTTAATAGGATGATATAAATTGGTTGATTTTATATTAATATCTAAAAATTTATCACGGTGAGTAATCGTTTTGATTTCATCCAAAAATCCCATATTGACTTTTAAACCATAATGTTTTGCTATAGTAGGGAAAAATGCTTCCAAAAAAAACATCTTTTTGAATTTTTCAGCATAATCATTTATAGCTTCCAACATTTGTTTTGTAACTCTTACTGCGCACATCATTCCACAATAATATGGTTTATCTATTTTAATATTATGCATAATTTTTCGCCATACCCACTTATCATATTTAGCTTCAGAATATTCTGTATTTGATATTAGATCAATATCCATATAATTTATATTGTTGTCTATTCTTTCTAATGTTTTTTCATGAGGAATAAAAACATCATCTTCAGCAATCCAAAAAAAACGATATTTGTTTCTCTCTTGATACATTTTATAAATAGCTTTATCCCATCCTGTTACATTTTTACGAAGGGTCAATAAACTCAGATTTTGAAAACCAGCATTTTGACATAGAGAATTTGATATTTGTACAAAATTACAATTTGAAAATATTAGTTTATAATAAGAAACATCAAAATTATTGTCATCCACAATAATAAAAACATCATAATTTGTAAATTTATTGTAAAATTGTAATAATCCTGTATTAGGTCTAAACGTAATTACGCATATAGCATCTTTCATCTTAAATTAATGATAGTAATTACTTTTTATATGAATATTTTATATTTATATAAAAATTTTATAATTATTTATATTTATGGAGTTACATAACTAACAGTAACTGCTTTTATTTGATCAGCCATACCACTGATTAAATCATAATCTGCTGGTTTAAATGAGACACTTGTCAATCCAGCTGCATCAACAGGAGCATATAAAGCACTGGCTGCGAAGTTTTGAACTTCACTTGTTGGAAGATGAAAATGTCTACCTGTTGATGTAGAAGTCAACATTACATTTGTAACGAGTGCTCCTTTTGGGATTTTAAATGTTGTTGATGCTATTTCTTTTTGTAAATCACCTTCAAAGGTTGTAATAAAAGTCGTAATTTGGGGTATTGAATACTTAACCTCCGATGGGTTAATCAAGTAATCATCATTAAAAAAAATGATACTAATGATTTTAGAGATATTATCCTCAATTCCTTCTTTACTGGCATAATAGGAAAGATTATGACCATATAACGAATTTGTAGCGTCGTTTAATGCGTTAGCTATCAAACGTTGTCGATCATCATTTAAAGTAGTTAATTTAGTATTTATCTTAGTTTTTATCTTAGTTTTTATGCTATCGAATGAATCACTATCTTTAATTTTAACTAAAATAGCACTAGTAGATGCTGTATCTTGTATTTCTTCAAGAATAGTATCTAAAGTTGCTTTTCGATCCGCAAAAGATGGAGATAACGTCTGTGGGTTTGGAGCCATATTATAATATATAGCTATAAAAAAACGCGCACTATAAAATTATAAAATCCCCTAAAACAAAGGTATAAAAATATAATTATTTATATTTATATAAAATAAACATATGGACAAAATTTCATGGAAAATTATTGACACTTATTTTAATGACAATCCGAATAATTTAGTCGCACATCATTTAGAATCTTACAATGATTTTTTCAACAATGGAATTAACCGCATTTTTCGAGAAAACAACCCAATACGATTCATAGAGAGAGAAGATGAATCCAAAAATTCAACTGAAAGAAACGAATGTTTATTATATTTAGGAGGGAAAGACGGTTCTAAAATATATTTTGGCAAACCCATTATATATGATGATAATTATACTCATTACATGTATCCAAATGACGCACGGTTAAGAAATATGACTTATGGCATCACTATCCATTATGATGTAGATGTTGAGTTTATTTTTTATAAAGGTCTGGAAAGGATAGAACATTCGATTACATTAGATAAAATTTATCTTGGTCGTTTCCCAATCATGTTACAATCAGACTTGTGTATTTTAAAGTCTTTGAATAAAAATGTAAGATTCAATATGGGAGAATGTAAAAATGATTATGGTGGTTATTTTATTATTGATGGAAAAGAAAAGGCAATTATTCCTCAAGAAAAATTCGCAGACAATATGCTTTATATCAAAAAAAATAGTTCTGATGATATATATAGTTTTTCAGCAGAAATCAGATCGGTTTCAGAAGATGCGTCTAAACCAATTCGTACAACCGCTATAAAAATAGTAGCGCCATCACCGACCTTGACAAATAATCAAATTGTTGTTACGGTTCCCAATGTCAGAAAACCGGTCCCTCTTTTTATTTTAATGAGAGCACTAGGTGTAATATCGGATAAAGAAATTATTAAGACATGTATTTTGGACCTAGAAAAAAACAAAAATTATATTGATCTTTTCATACCATCCATTCATGATGCGAATAAAATATTTAATCAAGAAACAGCATTGAAATACATAGCTTCCTTTACAAAGCGAGGTACTGTTTCGAGTGTCATTGAAATATTATCTGATTATTTTTTACCTCATATAGGTGAAATCAATTTTTTAGATAAAGCTTTTTTTGTAGGTTATATGGTTCATAGATTGTTAAAAGTATATACATTACAAGAAAAACCAACTGACCGCGACAATTTTACATTCAAACGTGTTGAATTAACAGGTTCTCTCATTTATGATTTGTTTCGAGAATATTATTTGATACAAAAAAGAAACATTTCCAAAAAAATAGATGAAGAATATTATTATCACAAAGGTGAATATAAAAATGACGAATCTTCTGTTGGAGTTGTTCCTAGTAATGTAAATAGCAGAGAAATAAATAAATATAAAGACGGCGACAATTTTATTGGGCTAATTGAAACAAATTTTAAAAATTTTTTTAAAGATAGAGATGTTGAAGCCGGATTCAGAAAAGCATTCAAGGGTAATTGGGGTTCCGAATCACATACGAAACGTTTGGGTGTTGTTCAAGATTTGAATCGATTAAGTTATTATACATTTATTTCACATTTAAGAAAAATAAATTTACCGTTGGATGCTAGTGCTAAGGTAGTTGGTCCACGTTTATTAAATAGTTCGCAATGGGGTCTTATCGATCCCATTGACACCCCTGACGGTGGAAACATCGGTTTACATAAACATATGGCTATTTCGACTCATATAACAAGTGGTTCCTCTGCGTTTCCAATTATAAAATGGTTAAGAAATAATATGCCTCTTAAATTAATTTTAGAATGTGATACTGAATATTTAGCAAATAGTACAAAAATATTCGTAAATGGTAATTGGATTGGTGTTATTGATAATCCAATAACGACCACAGAAAAACAGGAGTTGGGATTTGTTGAAATGTTCAAATTATTCAGAAGAAACGGGATTATTCCAGTATTTACCAGCATTTCATTTAATTATCAGCAAAATGAAATCTATATTTATACCGACGCAGGTAGATTGACTCGTCCAATATATTACATTGATAAATATGCTGATGACGGTCATACTGTTGTAAATAAAAGTTACGATAGAAAAAACGTTGTCGAGATGATAAAAGATGGAAAAATAACATGGCAAGAACTTGTAGCTGGTTTTAAAAATAAAGATGATGAATCTTTTTCTTTCAAACTGAATAAAGTATATGAAATAAATGAATTATACAATGATCTACAATTACGTAATGATGGTATTGTAAACCAAAAAGATAATAAATCGATATATGATGAATTCATGAAAAATAGATCGGTATTGGATTATTTGGATACATCGGAAGAAGAATCTGCTTTAATTGCTACTTATGATGAAGACATTAAAAAGAATAAATTTTTAACCCACGTAGAAATTGATCCATCGCTTATATTAGGCGTAATGGGTAATTTAATTATTTATCCAGAACATAACCCAGTTACACGTAATTCATTTTCATGTGGTCAAAGTAAACAAGCTGTTTCTATGTATCATACAAATTATCAAATGAGAATTGATAAAATGGGTGTGGTGTTAAATAATGGGCAAATACCTTTAATCAAATCACGATATTTAGAATATATTAACAATGAAGAAATCCCATATGGTGTAAATGCTATTGTTGCTATTATGTGTTATACTGGTTATAATGTTGAAGATGCTATTTTGATAAACGAAGGCGCTGTTAATCGTGGTATTTTTAGAACCACCTATTATTCTATGTATGAAGCGAGAGAAGAAAGTTCAAAGGTTTCGGGTATGATAAACTCAAAATTTGCTAATATTGAGAAAAATAATGTAGTAAAAATTAAACCTGGGTATGATTATAGTTTATTAGACGATTATGGTATGATACGTGAAAACACACCTTTAAATGATAAAATTGTATTAATCGGCAAAATTATTTCGGATTTAGAAAATAAAGATCGATTCGTCGATGATTCTGTTAAACCTAAAAAAGGTCAATTAGGCTTTGTCGATAAATCTTTTATTACTCAAGGAGAAGAAGGTTTTAATATTGCTAAAGTTAGAATTCGTGAAGAGAGAATACCTGCTATTGGCGATAAGATGGCTTCAAGAGCTGGTCAAAAAGGCACTATAGGTCTTATTATTCCAGAAGAAGACATGCCATTCACTGCGGATGGTATTCGCCCAGATCTTATTATTAATCCACACGCTATTCCATCTCGTATGACAATTGGTCAAATTGTTGAAAGTTTATTTGGTAAAATTTGTCTTAATTATGGCGCTTTTGGTGATTGTACTGCTTTTCAGGTAAAAGGTTCAAATTATTCGACTTACGCACCATTGATGCTTAAAGCAGGTTTCAATTCTACAGGAAATCAAATATTATACAATGGCATGAATGGTGAACAAATTCAATCAGATATATATATTGGCCCTACGTATTACATGCGTTTAAAACATATGGTTAAAGATAAAATTAATTATCGTGCTACTGGTCCAATAACGAATTTGACAAGACAATCGGTTCAAGGACGAGCAAATGACGGTGGTTTACGAATTGGTGAAATGGAACGAGATGGAGTATTAGCGCATGGAATGTCGTATTTTTTGAATGAATCTTTTATGGTAAGGGGCGATGAATATTACATAGCTGTTTGTAATAAAACTGGTGCTATAGCTATTTATAATGAAGTAAAAAATTTATTTTTGAGTCCTTTTGCGGATGGTCCTATTAATTTTCATACAAATATGGATGGTTCTTTAAATATTAAAAATATATCCAAATTTGGTCGTTCATTTAGTTTATTGAGAATCCCATATTCTTTTAAATTATTGATTCAAGAACTACAGGCGATGAATATTCAAATGAGAATTATTACTGATGAAAATATTGATCAATTGTTAAATTTATCATTTTCAAACAATATAGGTAAATTACTAAAATCCAACGATAATGATTTAAATAGAAATATTTCAAAAGCCAAAATAGAGATTAAACATATTTTAACAAAATATCAAAATAAATATTCTGATAAAGCTGATAAAGCTGATAAAATTGAAGAGATAAACTATCAAGAGCAAGAGCAAGAGCAAGAGCAACAACAACAAGGTCCAAGAACTCCTTCAGATAGTCCACCTCTATCAGATGATAATAGTCCTCCTTTTGTTCCTGACATGAGTCCTCAAGGTCCAAGAACTCCTTCAGATAGTCCTCCTCCATCAGATGATAATAGTCCTCCTTTTGTTCCTGACATGAGTCCTCAAGGTCCAAGAACTCCTTCAGATAGTCCACCTCTATCAGATGATAATAGTCCTCCTTATGTTCCTGATTTTGTACCGCAAATGTCTTCTTCTAATCAAATTACAAATAAACCTTCTATTTTGGATGTAGAAGAATCAAATGAAGATAAACTTTCAGATACAAACACAGATAAATTAGAAAACGTAAACGAATCGAATCAATCTGAAACAAAAAAAATTACTTTATAAAAAAAATGAATTATTAAATAAATATAAATATAAATTATAGTAGTAAAATATGTCGAGTCAAAGTTTAAGTAGTTTAACATCTTACATTTACAAATCAAGAAAAAATATATTAGAATTAATGGAAAAGCAAGGATATAATATAAATGATTATTCAAATTTTAGTATAAATGAAGTCAATTCTATGAAACAAAATAATCAATTAGATATGTTACTTGAAAAAACCGAAGAAAATACTCTAACTAAAAGGAAAAATAAAATATATATTAGTTATTATTTGACAAAAATGATAAGACCATCTAACATTCAAGAAATGATTGATGATTTATTTAATTTAGAAGAAGTTCTTACAAAAGATGATACACTTTTCATTATTATTAAAGATGAAATAAATGATACGATTATTAGTGAATTAAAACAAATATGGGAAAAAGACGGTATATTTATTGTAATCGAAAATATAAAAAGATTACAATTTAATATTTTAAAGCATAGTCTTGTTCCAGAACATATTATTATTACAAATAATGAAATAGATGATGTTATGAAAAAATTTAATATTTCAAATAAATTCGAATTTCCTGATATTTCTAGGTTTGATCCTGTGGCACGTGTAATTGGATTAAGACCTGGAGATGTATGTAAAATTATCAGATCAAGTAAAACTGCTATTAATACTAATTACTATCGTGTTTGTATTTAGAATTATAATAAATATAATAAATGCGAAATGTTGTATATAAAATATAAAAATATAAAAATATAAAGATACAATTTTTTAATTGTATATATTGTATATATCACAATGGAAATAGAAAAACCTTCTCTTCACGATTTTACTATCTATAGTAAAAGCGGTTGTATCAATTGTAATAAAGTAAAAGATTTGCTGAAAAGTAAACATCAAAAATGGATTGTCATTGATTGTGATGATTATTTGTTTGATTATAAAGAAGATTTTTTGTCTTTTATACAAAAATATTCTCTCAAAGAATGGAAAACATTTCCCATGGTTTTTCATAATGAAAAGTTTATAGGAGGGTATGAAGAAGTTAAAAAATTTTTGGATAAAATAATTGATTTTAGTGATGAATTTTAATTTATATAATTATAATAATGGATACAACAACAAATACTAATAATAAATTGATTAATGCCGAATATTTAGAAAATAAAATCAAAACGTTAGAGGAAAAACTACCTGCTATTTTGGATGATTTTAAAAAATACTATATATTTTACAATAAAACTCCGACGTACAATGAATATCAAACTATATTTGAAAACTTAAAATCGAATTTGGATTCAATTAATTCAGAATTATTTGCTATTTCAAATCAAGTGGAAAATGGTAGTCAATTTATTAGTAATCAATTATTGAAAATAAACAATTTAATTGAATCTGAAAAAAGCAAAAATACAAAATTGAAATCGAAAAAACATCATTTGAATAATAAATATAATGGATCAAAAGAATTGATAAATGAATATAAACAAATTTACAATAATAAATACTTAAGGAATATTTTTCTTTTTGTTGGAATTTTCATAGGTGTTTTATTACTGTATAAATTTTTTTCACAACCATCAACTACAACATCTAGCGCAACATATAAGACGCCAATGGTGAATAAATGAAAGGTATAGGAGATATAATTCATACCCATACAATAAATAATTATTATTTACTTTAATAAATATATAAATATATAAATTAAAATTATATATTTATTATAATATTTTTGATGTTTACTTTTTTATTTAATAAAAAATATCCTCCCATAAATAGTAAATTGAGAGAATACATTAACGAATCAAATAAAAAATTTTTTAATAATCACATACAAAATAATATATTTTCTAATTGTATTAAAAATAAATTTCTCTTAAAAAATTCTTTTGATAATAAATCAGATTTAGAATCAGATATTAATAGTAACAACGTCAGTGACCAAGAAGACGATGATTATTATTTTGGAGATTTAGATGAAAAAGATTATGATTATAATTTGAATAAACATGATAAAAATTTAAAAGAATATAACAAAAATATTCAAAAATATAATGATGATATTGACAATCAAAAACATAAAATAATAATTATTTTACATTCTCTTGGTATTACGATTACTGTTTTTGCTTTTTATTTTATATTTTATAATAAAATATAAGTATTTTGTTTTTGTATACATATTATATATGACTGAAAATAATGAAAATTCTACAAAATCAAATATATTAGATTTAGAAAGTTTGACTAAAAAATATGATACACTTTTAATACAATATAATCAAGTTCAATCAGATTATATTAATTCTTTGAATAACAACAATGATTTAACCAGTATTCAAAACAGTATTTTTTGGGGTTCAGGACAAATAAATAATAGTGATTCTACTATTGATACACTAGAAAAATGTAGTGCTTTATGTAGTAAAACGTCTGGTTGTACAGGGGCAACTTTTAATAAAATCGATTATGGTGACCCAAAGTGTTGGTTACGATCAGGTGACGGTGAAATTATAACAGCGGGTCCCAATAATTACGCAATTATTCCCATAGCAAAAAAATATTTATTAACGTTAAAAGGATTGAACAGACAATTAACAGAAACAAACAATAAAATACTGATTCTTATTCAAAATAATAAATATGATTATGCTGCGGAATTGGATGAGAGAAGTAAATATTATAATTTGCTAAAAAAAAATTATGATTCTCTAGAATCAGAAAGATTGAATATTTTAGATAAAATAAACGCATTTGAAACTTTAGATGATGCTCAAAAAAACAGCACTTTAAAAGTTAATAAAAATTATGGTTATTATATTTTACTATTGCTGTTAGCAATCATTTGTATATTTTTTGTTTCCAAAATAGTTATTTCAACTAAGAATTGAGAGATTCCCTTATGGTTATTTTTACTAATAAAATAGTATATTTCTATATTTTTTGTATTGGTTTATATTAATGAATACAATAAGTAATTTATTACATAATTTAAATTTCAAATTTACAGATTTAACAAAAAACAATGATGGTGATATGGTAAATAATGCTAATGACGGCAATGATGGCAACAATAAACCAAAAGAGACAAATAGTTCTACTGCTTATATGAGACATAAATACAATCCCAAAACTCCAAACCCATCATTATATCAAGGATACAAATTTAATACATATCAAAGTAAGATTATTAATAATACCATAGCTAAAATCAATGGTGTTAATGGTAGTAATGAAAACAAAGAAGGTTTTACGGGGTTAAATTCAAATATAATGAATAACGTAAGAGAAGAATATTATTCCACATTAACAGAATACAACTCGCTATTAAATGAGATTTCTAATTCCGTATCGAACAATGTGAATCGAATTGCTTCAAACAATCCTTATTTGAATAAATATATTCGATTTGTTAATGGGGAAATTTGCTTCGTAAATAGTAGCGGAGTGGTAAAAAAAATAACGGATTCGACTATTTTAAATAGCATTAGTGGTAATAATAATTGCGCTGTTTTCAATAATAACAGTGTCATGAATATTGCTCTTCCATGGTTAGAAATATACAATATACCGGGTCAGAATATACCTACTACCCCTCCGCTTATAACTGGCAGTAAAATGTTATTAAATGAAAGTTGCGGATATGAACGATCTAATGTTTTTGTAAATTCTATGATTGATAAGGTGTCGTCCAAATATATTGGATGTTTTCAAGACAAAAAAGATGAACCATCTATGTCCTTTGTTGGAAGTAATCCAAATGATGACAATACCAAAGCCGAATTTACTTTTAAACAATGTCAACAAATTGCAGTAGATCAAGGAAAACAATTATTTTCTCTACAAAATATTGACTCTACCACTGGATTAGGTTTTTGTGCTGTAAGCAATGATAAAAGTAGTGCTATTAAATATGGAAAAGCTTATAAATATATACAATTATGGTCGTCAAACACAAAATCACAACCGGTTTCATATGCTGTTGTAACTAAAGATGGTACTTTGACAGTATGTGATCAAAACGGTAAGTCTTATTTTACTACTCCAAATGGTACTCAATGTGAACAAATATATAGTACAACTGCTAATTCAGATGTTCCTGGTAATGATTTATCCTTTTTTTCGAATCAAACAATTGACTCATGTAAAGATATTTGTAATAAACAAACTAATTGTAATGGTTTTGTTATGGACACAACAACAAATACAAATTGCTGGATGAAAAGCGGTGAATTGAACAATGCTAGTTCAAACAATCAACGAACTACTTATAAAAAAACAATAAATACAACAGATTGTAATTATTTTCTCTCTCTACAAGATGATGGAAATATGTGTATATACAAAGGAATTCCAAATACAAATAATATTACTAATATTTGGTGTTCTAATACAAATGGACAACAACAAGAGAGAAATATTAATTTTACTCCTGAAAAAAGTAAATATGGTATGACTTTTTTAAAAACCGATCAAATATTAAATAAAGGTGATTGGATAAGTTCATCTGCTGGAAATCTCTTATTAATGATGACAAATGATGGTGATTTAGTGTTATATACATTTCAAAGCAATTGTAGTAAAAATAAGGATAATAATTATTATGGAGGCATTTTAGCGAATTCTTTATATGATATTGGACAAGTAGGTGTAAAATCCAATATAGGTCAATTAGCGTTTATTGATCCTAATTCTCAGTTACATAATTATCCGACATCAAATATACAATTTGCTAAAACATATAGTAGAATTTTAGAAAATACAAATATTTCAGGAAATGATATTGTAGGTGAAAAATTTGGTAATGCTGACAACGTAGAATCATGTATGTCAGTGTGTAATAATAATGAAAATTGTTCTGGATTTGTATATGATACTAGAGGTGAAACGGCGACATGTATTCCAAAAGATAATAAAAATGTAGACTTGTACACAAACAATGACTTGTCGTCGCAAGTAACTGGAGTGAATACGTATGTTCGAGATAAAACATTTATTGAATTACCTCCTGGTATATACAACAAAATAAACAACATTGATTCTTTAGATTATGAAAATTATGTAAAATACAATAATAACAGCGACAACAATGGTGAAATAAATATGAATTATGGATTAACTAATGTAACTAGTGTACAAAAAAATCAATTACAACAATTAGAAGGCAAATTAAAGCAATTATCTAGTCAACTAAATAGTTATACAACTAATTTATCAGATAATAGTAATTTAATTAATGAAGAAACCAAACAAAATATTGATAAATTCAATCAAAAAGTGTCTCTTTTTAGTGATGTAAAAAATAAAATAACAAATTTTGATACAAATAATAATATTGATAATATTTTAAATCAAGCACAATTAAATACTTTACAAAAAAATTACAGTTACATTTTTTGGACTATTTTAGCTATAATTTTAATTTTAATAACTGTCTATATTCGATCCTTTTCTTCTTCGCAACTTTAGAATATAGAAATAATAGGAATGTGGTAAATGCACGTTATTTGATTTATTCTGGTTATTCGAGTTATTCATTTTATATTTTATTATATAATTATCTTTCCATAATTTATATAATATGTCTACAAGTACAAATAATGAACAATTATTAAATGATATACAAAATCTACAAAATATAGAACAAAATTTATTTAATAGTATAGACACAAACCCCAATTTAACACCTGATGAACAAGAAAAAATTATAAATAAAATTAATTCAATTTCACAAATGAGAATTAATTTATATAAAACTTTAGGTAAAATAAATAATTTCTATCAAGATGCTTTAAATAATTCACAAATTACATTACAACAACAAAAAACGGCTATTCATTTAGTTGAAAATCAATTAAACAATTCTAAACACAAATTGAATTTTTTAGAGACTGAAAATAATAACAAAATTCGTTTAATAGAAATAAACGATTATTATGAACAGAAATATGCTGAGCACAGTAGTTTAATGAAATATATTATTTTAATGTTGATCCCTATAATAATAGTTTCTCTCTTTTACAATGCTGGATTGTTGAGTAATCGTATTTTTTATTTTTTGATTATATTTATTTCAATTATAGGTTCAATATTTATCATTTATAGATTGCTCTCTATATGGAGTCACGATAATATGAACTATCAGGAATATGATTGGACATTTAATAAGAAATCAGCGCCTTCTGTTAATGATTCAGCCTCCAATAAAAACGACCCTTGGACTTCACCTAATTTAAATATAGGTACTTGTATTGGTAATTCATGTTGTTCACCCGGAACAATTTATGACGAAACAATTCATAAATGTGTTTCAGGAGAGAACTCAACACATCTTACTGATGACAATAAAACCGAACAATTTGTAAATAACGTATTTACAAAGTTTTCAAGGATATACACCAAACCAGATGTTGTTTTAGGTAATAATATACTTCCAAGCAACTATTGAATTATACAAATACAATAGTAATGATGTACAATTATACTATAATTATATTATTGTTATATTATAATTATAAAAATATGACGACGACTTCAAATTTTAATATAAATAATTTTAACGATTTAATAAATCAAGCAAATAAAATTATTAGTTGTGGTCCATCTTGTAGTCAAGAAAATAAAGCGCAACTATTGAAACAAAAATATTTAGATGCGCAGGATAATGTTATAAATGCGCCACATCAGCTTTCAGACGCAACTAAAAATTATATTATTTACACACAAGGGGATGCTGGATATGATGAATATTTAGATGAAGAACTGGAAAAAAAAGCAGATGTCGTTATTTCCATGTATAAAGATAATTTTACAAATGATGTAAATAATATTCAAGCAAATTTAAAAACTTACAAAGGATTAGAAATCAATTATAATAATATTATCGATTTATATAAAAAATATAAATACGAAAATGGTGTTTTAGAAAATAAATACAAGGATAAAAAATCGGATATTTTGACAAATGATAGAAAAACTTATTATAAAGATCAGAGCATTGACAAATTAAACGGATATTATTATTTTTTATTGTTTATCTACGTTATAATTGTAATAATATATTTTTTATCTATTATCCTTGTAAATTCAAAAGTAAAGTTTAGTGTACGTCTTCTTTTTTTACTATTGATGGTGCTATATCCATTTATACTGAATTATATATTAGTGTGAAATTAACTTACTTAGATATAATATTACATAATAATGTATTATATATAATTTATGAAAAATATCATAAAATTTATTCAAAAATACGTACCTACTAATGGTTCATTGCCATTGGGTAGATGGAATATAGATTATTGTAATAAAAAAATGAATGCGAAAATTGATTTATCCAATGAAGATCATTGTGGTCCTTGTGGTCAATACGCGCTGTCAAAAACCACGCCTACAAGTAAAAAAACTATACTTATTGAACCACGAAATAAAACAATTACATAAACATCTCATGTAAAAAAATAGTGTAGAATGTCTAGAATGTATTGTTTTCGTTTCAACTATCAAAAGGTATTATTACAATATATTACAAAATTAATGGTTAAAACTATTTTAATCACTGGTTCTTCTGGGTTAGTTGGAAACGCATTTAAGAAAATATCTCGACACTATGAGAAACATTATAAATTCATTTTTTCTACTTCGTTGTTATGTGATTTAGTTAATTACGAAGAGTCTCTATCATATTTTAACAAAATAAAACCAAATTATGTCATTCATTTAGCCGCAAATGTTGGTGGTTTATATAAAAATATGAATAACAAGGTAGAAATGCTAGAAAAGAACTTATTGATGAATTGTAATGTATTAAAGTGTTGTTATGCTGTAAAAGTTGAAAAATGTGTATGTATGCTTTCAACATGTATTTTTCCAGATGATACTGCATACCCTATTGATGAATCTATGTTGCATAATGGTCCACCTCATACTTCAAATGAATCTTACGCATACGCTAAAAGAATTATGGAGGTTCAGTGTCGCGCTTACAACGAGCAATACAAAACTAATTATTCATGTATTATCCCAACAAATATATATGGCCCACATGATAATTTTTCTTTAGAAGATGGTCACGTAATTCCTTCTCTTGTTCATAAATGTTATTTAGCGAAAGAACAAGGAATCCCATTTGAAGTTCGTGGAACAGGAAAACCATTACGACAATTTATTTATTCAGAGGATTTAGCAGTTCTTATTATGGAACTTATTGACACCATAACATGTGAGAATATAATTATATCACCAAATGAAGAATATTCTATTGCTGACATGGCTTTATTAATTGCTAAAGAATTTAATTATGAAAATATGATGGTATTTAATGATACTTTTTCAGATGGTCAATACAAGAAAACTGCTGATAATAAAAAATTACTTTCTTATATTAGTAATAAATCTGATAAATCTTCCGATTTTGTATTTACTGATATTCAAAATGGTATAAAAAATACAGTTGATTTTTTTAAAAAGAATGTGAACCAATGTCGCAAATAATTTTTTTAGTTTTTATTACACCTTTTTACAATTCAAATGCCTATAATAAAAAATTGAATATAATATAAATATAAATTATAAAACAAAATATAATAATATAAAAAATGACATCAGGACAAATGAACCAAATAATAGAAGATTTAAAAAATAAATACATCCAAATAGCATTAAGAAAAAAATATTATGATGATGATGATGATGATATAAAAATGGAACAAACAATAGAAGATTTAAAAAATAAAGACATCCAAATAGAATTAAGAAAAAAATATTATGATGATATGCCTTCAGAAAGAAAAGATTTATGGAAAAAAGGACCATTTGAATCAACTTTATGTTATTGTAACCGGTTTACTTCTAAAAAAAATAAAGTATTAGAACGTCATATAAAAAAACAAAACCATCAAGAATTTTGTGTAAAAATTAAAAATGAAGAAAAAATAATTAAGGAAAAAAATCCAGGATATTTATTTCATGATGGTGAGTTCTTATATAAAAATCAATTCATCAAATATTACTATTTTACAACAATTGATATATTAAATAATAAACAATAGGAATTTGAAATGTAAAAGGTGTAAAACACCCATTTTTTTATCTTCGCAATGTTTTACGTTTTTGATAGTCTCTATAGCTTTTACGTATATGATCCTCTAAATCATGACGACACCATTCTCCACAAAAGTTGTATTTTTTCCATAATATATATTTTGAATATTGTTCTTCTGCGTAATTAAAGCAATTATTGCAATCTTTATCTTTCTCATTTCGCCAAATATAATAGCGTTTTAATTCGTCCATTACTACACGCATCAATGGTCTATGTTGTACATTAAACTCATTTATCAAATCTTGTAAATGTTTCGGTAATAAAAGTAAATTCATTTGTTATATTATGCTTGATTTTGCTTGATTGTGCTTCATTATGTTAACAATATTGAATGAAACAACTATTCAATTTTTTAAAATAATTTTATATTTTTCCTACTATACTATTGATTTTACATTTTTTTATATAATTTTTGCTAAACTATATAAAAATATAATTATGATCAAATATATGTTAAAAAAACATATAGTATTATTTGAAAGCAAAGACTATGGATGGATTGCTTATTCTACAACTGGAAGTGATGCTAAAAGAATATTAAGTGTAAACAACAAATATCAGGTGTTTTACATTTTTGAATGCGATTTACTGAAACAATATCCATATATTATGAAATTAAAAGCACCCCTAAATAAAAATTACGATTGTAAAAGAATAAACAAATATAAAGAAGAAAATTTTGGAGAAAATGATAAATATATTATCATTGGCTCCAAATCGGATGAACAGGATGAAGGAATTTATTTTAATGTAAAGCATAATTAGAGCAATGAGTAAATATAGTAATAGTAATATTACTAATCAGATTTTACAAATCATCTATTAAAGTATTATTAATAGACTCATCTGGATACAATATTTGAACGCCATACCACCCTGTTTGCTTATGCTGACCAAATTTTTTATCCATATACATATATAATTCTTCGCCTTTTGGCATTTTCTTATTCCCTTGTTCTTGTGTAAACCAGAATTTAAAATGGTTTGCTAATTCTTGTTTTCTAATACGATCTTTATTATCACCAGTCTTCAATATATTTTCTTTTATAAAAGCAGCAATATGGTCTTGTCCATTTCTATATTTATTTGAAGCATTCAAAATATATTCACAATCAGGTACATTACCATTTGTTTCAAATGCTAGTCTTACCAACATACTTGCGAATATTGGCGCAAAAGCTGGTAATTTCTCTTTCAGTGTTTTATCTTTTGGATAAACATAAGGTGTTTCATCTGTGTGTTGTTCATCATCATCTATAAATTTAGATACAAAATCACATTTTCTAATTCTTCTCCATGTGCCATCATCATTACTTTCAATATCAAATAAATTATTGGTACATACAACTAATTTAAATTGTGGTTCAAAAGTTTCACTCTCACAATATAGAGCTCTACCTTGAATTGGATCACCGCCAGTTAGTTCTTTCATGATTCCTTCGTTTAATTTCACACCTTTTGAAGGCTCTTGCATTACAGCGTATCGAATGCCTTTTAATTGTATTACTTCAGATGACGTTCCTCCTATAGCATTACGTTTTTCCGTAACCAAGGTTATAGGAACAGTTCCTTTATAATCTCCTAGTGTTAATGACATTAAATCTGCTAAAATAGATTTTCCATTACTTCCACTTCCATGATATACATTAAAAGTTTGATTCATGTTTGTACCTATTAAACAAGAAGCTAAATGATTCCACATATATTTATTTAATTCAGCAATTGGAAATAATTTATTGAAAAACTCATTGATTTGTTCAATTACATCTCTGTTATATTCATAATCATAATGAACATAATTGATTCTTGTTGTTTTTGTAATATAATCTTGAGGGCAACCATCTCGGAATACTTTGTTTTTAAAATCAATTACACCATTATTAAAACATAATAGATATTTGTTTGTATCCATATTTTTAATGAACTCTTTGTCGTAAAATAATTCCATAGCTTCTCGCATAATATTATTTTTATCATTTGTTCTTTTTAATTTTTGCATAATATCCGACATAGACTTCATTTTCTTTTTAATGTGTTCAGCTCGTGGGTCGCTTTGATCATAATGATGATACTCATTTTCTAAATTAGTTCTTTTTACAGAATATAAATTATGAACATCTTTTGAAATTGCTAATCTCAAACTTAAACCTCTGTCTATTTCCCATCTATGATTTTTGAAAATATACCATATACCTTTTTTATCATAACTTACACAAACATACTTATCTTTGTATTTTTGATATACAACTTGTGCTATATCAAATTCAGTTTGAGATTCCGTTGTTTCTTCAATGTAAAAATCCAAGGTACTTTCTAAGACTTTTTCGTATTCTTCAAAAGAATCTTGCCTTGCCCAATACATAATAGATTTGCGTGTAACACCTGTTCTACTTGTATTAAAATATTTACACCAATCACTATAAAGTGAAGGAATCGCGCAATAATCAAAATCAGACGCTTTACTTCTTAACATTACCCACGACAAAAACAAACGTTCATCTGTATGTTTTAAAGCAAAAGCAACTTGTCTATTCAAAACATGTGATCCTGGTTCATAATATTTCTCTGGTAATATCTGAGTATACAAATGAGTTTCTTTAATTTCATACTCATTAGGTTTTAATCGTTTTAACATTAAATCAACTGCTTTTTCAAGAGTTTCTTTATTTTTAATGTCGTTCAATGAAATAGCATCAAAATCATCATCACAATGATCATTACCATTGTCATCAATGATCAAATTTAATTTTGTTTTACTAGCTGGTTTTTTAATTTTGTTTTTCGATTCTAAACGTTGGTTATAAGCATCTATTATTTTTGGATTTATTTCAAAAACTGGAATGTTTGTATTTTGTGCTGATAATTTATAGAAATTATTTTTCATATCAAAATCTTCTACTTTCATTTCATCCATCATAAATTCTCCATCATTTTTATCAAATGTTGTAATAAAATGATTTGTTAATTCATAAGCATCATTACCTGCTTTTCTCGAACCAAATAATTGCCAATTTGTCTTGCCAGTTGATATTCCTTCATCGAAAACACTATTCCAAGAGTTAATAATTGGCAATTCCCATATTTCGGGAATTTTTTTAATAATTTTATCACGTATCATCATTTGCATAATATGATCAACTTGAATACAAATCATAAGATGAATTCCATCTTTTGTTAATGATTTATCTGTTAATCTATTAACATTTGGTTTTTCAAAAGTAAATATATCAAAAGGTTTATTTTCTTCAAATAAGAAATATTCTTTCAGTTCTTCTAAATATAAAAGAATAAGATCTAATATATCTTCTTTTGTATGTTTTCTTGTATCAATTTCATAATTGTAACGTAAGTCAATGTCAATTAAAATAGGACAATTAGAAGTTAATTGTTTTTCGGTCAAATATTCTTTTTTCTTTTTAATAAAAACATGATCATAATAATGATGATAAAATTCTGACAACTTGTCTTTTGGTATTATATAGCTTCCACCATAAATATTTAAATTTTTGTCGGGTATTCTTGTATGTGTATGTGTATGTGTATTAGTATTATTGTTATTTTCTTTTTGTTCACATTCTTCCAAATTTTTTACACTATGTTTAGCTAAGAATTCATTTAAGTCTTTACATTGATAAGTTGTCATTTTTGTTTCATTCATTTATTTTTAATATAATATAATAATATAATTCTATTTCATTTTTTTATAATTTTAAAAATTAAACTTTCAGTTTTATGGAACATAGAATATGAACTAATAGAATATGAAATATGGAGAAATAAATGAATTTATTTATCCTAATAAAAAGTCATATAAAAGTAATGCATCAATATATTTAATGAAAAAAATTATATCAAAAGATTCTATAAATCGTTTAATACGAGATATAAAACAAATTAATAAAAATCCTTTGACAGATAATGGTATTTATTACGTTCATGATGAAACTGATATGTTAAAAGGTTATGCTCTAATTATGGGACCGTCTGATACACCCTATTTTGGCGGATATTATTTATTTGAAATAAAATATCCTTGTGATTATCCTCATTCACCGCCAGTAGCGACTTTTTGTACAAATGGAAATAATATACGTTTTAACCCTAATTTATATAAATGCGGCAAAGTTTGTATATCATTGTTAAATACATGGACTGGTGAACAATGGACCTCATGTCAAACAATATCTACTGTATTATTGACACTGTGTACACTTTTATGTAAAAATCCACTATTGAATGAACCGGGGGTCACCGTCAATCATAAAGATTTCAATGATTATACAAAAATAATTGAATATTCAAATGTAGATATTGCTATTTGTGATATCTTAAATAAAAAAACGGGGTTGTATTTGGATTTTTTTGATAATTTTTATTCAATTATGAAAGATAATTTTATTAAAAACAAAGGTGATATTATCACTTTTATAGATGAAAAAATAAAAGAAAATAAGAATATTTCTGTCAACATAATAAACGGTGGTTTTTATCATATGAGTGTAAATATTGATTATAAAAAATTAAAAAATAAAGTAAATGGAATAAAGGTTTCAAACGAAGAAGTTTCAAAATAATTTCAATATGATAAATAAAAATACTAAATTATATTAAATTATATTAAAAAACAAAATTGAAATAAATAATATAAAAATAAAATAATGTATTATTATAATTTATCATGTTTTTCTGTAGCAATTGTCAAAATATGTATTATATTCGAATTAATGAGAGCGACCCAAATAAATTAGTATATTATTGTCGTCATTGTGGAAATGAAGACACAAATATAAGTTCTGATAATATTTGTGTTTCAAAATTACAAATCAAAAAAAATGAACAATCGTTTAATCATATAATTAATAAATACACAAAATTCGACCCTACCCTACCAAGAATAAATACGATTTTATGTCCAAATCACGAGTGTGAAACCAATACAAAAAGCAGTGAGCGTGAAATTATTTATATTAGGTATGATGATACAAATATGAAATATGTATATGTTTGTTCGACATGTGACACAGTTTGGAAAACTGCTTCTGATACTTGAGTTTTGTAAATGGTTATTTGTAAATAACATTTGTGTAAAAATAATTATTTTTTTTTAAATAAAATTGAATTAAATTATATTTAAAAGTATCTATATTTATATAATTTATAAGCATGAGTGATATTGAAGACGACAATTATTCTGTTTCTAGTTCGGACTCAAATTTAAGTAATAATGATGAAAACGAAAATGAAAAAAGCACATTTTTAGCAAAAAAAGATAAACTATTAATAAACCAAGAGTTTATAAAAAATATACAATATGATGATGATGATGTTGGCGATGATGATAGTGATGATGATGAAATAGTTGATGATGACGAGAACGATATTATGAGTAATGATTCTGATAATGAATTAGCAGAAGTTAATAATGATAAAAATAATATTGAAACCAATCTAAAAGAAAAGAAAAAACTTATCGTGTTTAACGAATCAGATGATGATTATATTGATGATAATGATGACGCAGACAGCGACGATGATGATGATGATGATGATGATGATGATGATAAAAAAAATAACGATGAAAATTTGTTAATAAAATCTTTAAAAAAAAATATAGGTTTTCATCCAGAGGTTAATAATGACTTTGAGAATGATTCAGATAATGAAAGCCAGTATGAAGATGAAAATTATTTACAAAAATTTAGTAATGAAATTAATAAGAATTATATTATGGAATTTCATCCCGAATGTATCAATCATAACTATGATGAAATTGCTGCTATTTCAAAAGTTACAAGAGATGAATTTAATATTATTATTGATCCTTTTCATAAAACGATTCCATACTTGACAAAATATGAAAAAACTCGGGTTTTAGGTCAACGAGCTAAACAAATAGAATGTGGTGCTAAACCTCTTGTAAAAGTACCTGAAAATGTTATTGATAGTTATATCATTGCTGAGTTAGAATTACAACAAAAAAAAATACCATTTATTATTCGACGACCTATACCAGGAGGTGGTGTTGAATATTGGAATTTGAAAGATTTGGAGAATATTTCGTTTTAGAATAATAACATCATTTATAGCATTTGTCATTGTAAATTATATAAAGTCTATAAAAATATAAATAGTTTATTGAATATAGATATAAATAATCATGAATTGTGATAATGATTTGATAGTATGTATAGAAAACTCAAATAAAAAGCAATCAAAAAAACAAGTTAATCAATTATATGAAAAAATATTCAATACTATAATTCAAAAAATTAAAAGCAATAAGGAATTATCTAAGGAAGATTTTGATTTCATAGAATCATTGTCATGTGATTATAAAATGATAGTAATACATGAATACAATAAGAAACAAAAAGAAAATGCACAAATGATTGAAACAGTCAAAAATTCAGGTTTGCGATAGTGTTGTATGATAACAAACAACTATTGGATATTTTTATATATTTTTTTATGTAGCGAACAATATATAATATTAATATAAAAATGGTTTAAAATTAAATTTACAAGTAAATTTACAATATATGACAATTGCTATAGGAATCGATCTTGGAACGACTTATTCATGTGTTGGTGTTTGGCAGAATGATCACGTTGAAATTATCGCAAATGATCAAGGAAATAGAACTACACCTTCTTATGTTTCATTTACGGCTGAAGAGCGTCTGATAGGAGACGCTGCTAAATCGTGTGTTGCTCAAAATCCATCCAATACTGTCTTCGACGCTAAAAGATTAATCGGTCAAAATTTTAATGATAATCATGTTCAATCAGACATGAAACATTTTACATATGAAGTTATTAATAAGGATAATAAACCATATATTTCAGTTGACTACAAAGGTGAAAAAAAAGTATTTGCTCCTGAAGAGATTAGTTCGATGGTTCTTTCTAAAATGAAGGAAATTGCTGAATCATATCTAGGTACACAAGTAACTGACGCGGTTATAACTGTCCCTGCTTATTTCAATGACTCACAAAGACAAGCTACAAAGGACGCTGGTACAATTGCTGGATTAAATGTGCTTCGTATTATTAACGAACCAACCGCTGCTGCAATTGCTTATGGTTTAGATAAGAAAAGTTCTACAGAAAAGAACGTTTTAATTTTTGATTGTGGAGGTAAATGTTCTGCTTCCTGTGGTGTAAACCCACCTATTTTGGCTTGTTAATGAATCACCCAAAATAGAATCTGGTTAATTGCTGGAAACTCCTTAAGCTTTTCCTACCACAACATAATATGAAAATATAAGTGTGAAGGTTTGAAAAAGGTAAAAGATTGGACAATCAGCAGCCAAGCTTCTACGTGTGATTGATTGAAACGCATAAGAAGAAGGTTCAACGACTAGGTGTAAAACACACCCACGAATGCCAGAGTTTAATTCATATTTGTTAGTTTGTGTTTGTTTATGTTTATTCAAAAAGGTAATAAAAATTGCGTTCAAATATATATTATGTCAATTGTAGTAACAGAAAATCCAATTCGTAATCAGATATTAAATTCTATAATAGAAATTAAAAATAAAAAAGATCAAACAATCATTCCAATTAAATCAAGGTTTTTACAATTTGAATCAAGTAAGTATTCATCAATAAAAAATGAAATTTGGCATGTTTATATAAACGACGAAAGAGTAAAAAAAACATCTGATCTCATATTTTATTATAAGTGTTTAACTTGCGAAAAAATAAATACGTGTGCTTCTACACAAATTTTAAGAAAAATACGACAAGGAAAAAGCAGATGTTTTCAATGTAATCTACCTCAAGTAAGACATACAAAGGAAAAAGAAAATGTTTCAATTAAATCATACCAAGAATTATATGAAATCTCAAAACAAGAATTTGAATGTTATCCAGACCAATACAAAAATTCGTATATGTTGTCACATTTGTCAAAAAATGATTATGAACGAATAAAATCAAACATAATCAGTTTCGGGAATGGTAAATATGCGAATTTAGAAGAATATGAATATTGGCCTATTTACAAAGTAAATAATCAAATGAAATTTTCGTATGTCTTATATGATCGAATTAATGATACAATATTCAAAGCGCATCAACCTATTATGAAATGCGATAATTGTGAAAAAACATGGCGTTGTAAAACATTGGAAACTTTTAAAAATTGTTACAAGATTTTATGCTCTGATTGTAAATTGTGTAATCGCACATTTAAAATAAGGCCTATAAAAAACATGAACAATGAAATTATTATGTATCAATCAAAATTGGAATTAAAATTTATTGATTGGTGTGGAAGTAATAATTTGGTTGTTAAAAATGGCCCGAATATTGATTATGTATACAACAACAAAAAACATAAATATCGTGTTGATTTTGAGATTGAATATTGTAGTGGCGCTATTCTAATTGAAATAAAGGATTTTCATATATGGCATAAAAATCAAGTAGAGAGTGGATTATGGAATGAAAAAATGGTTGCTGTTGATAAATATATAATGGAACAACAAAAATACAAAAAATATTATTTTATAACTCCAAACAATTGGAAACAAAAATTGAAGGAGTTGGAGTTGGAGTTGGAGTTGGAAAAACAAACACATAAACGTAAACAAATATAATTAAATAAGATATAGTCTGACCTCACATGAAAGTGTGAGAAATAATGAATTAAATATCATTATACAAACAATGAATGTGGGAACATTCGATGTATCCATTTTAACAATTGAAGACGCTATTTTTGAAGTAAAAGCCACTGCTGGTGATACTCATTTAGGTGGTGAAGATTTCGATTCTAAAATGGTAGAACATTTTGCTGAGGAATTCAAACGCAAACATAAAAAGGATTTGACTGATAGTAAGAAGTCTCTGCGTCGTCTAAGAACAGCGTGTGAAAATGCTAAAAGAACATTATCTTCTTCTACAGTCGCAACAATTGAATTAGACAGTTTATACGACGGAGTGGATTTTAATAGCACAATTACACGTGCTAAATTCGAAAATTTGTGTGAGGCTTTGTTTAAAAAGACAATGGATCCGGTCGAACAAGTTTTACGTGATTCCAAATTAGCAAAAAAAGATATTGATGAAATTGTCTTGGTTGGAGGCAGTACAAGAATACCAAAGATCCAACAGTTATTAAGTGAATATTTTAATGGAAAGGAGTTGTGTAAATCGATCAATCCAGATGAATGTGTAGCATATGGCGCCGCTGTTCAAGCCGCTATTTTATCTGGCTCCAAGGATGAAAAGATTTCTGAATTATTATTACTAGATGTATGTCCGCTAAGTCTTGGGTTGGAAACAGCCGGAGGTGTCATGACAAAAATCATCAATCGAAATACTACAGTACCAGCAAAGAAATCACAAATTTTTTCGACTTATGCGGATAATCAACCAGGTGTTTTAATTCAAGTATTTGAAGGTGAACGTACTCTTACTAAAGACAATACTTTATTGGGTAAATTTCAATTAGACGGAATTCCACCTATGCCAAGGGGTACACCTCAAATTGAAGTGGTTTTTGATATTGATTCAAATGGTATTTTGAACGTGTCTGCTTCTGAAAAATCAACTGGAAAGTCTAATAAGATTGCTATTACTAATGATAAAGGTCGATTAAGCAAAGAAGAAATTGAACGAATGGTCGAAGAAGCCGAAAGATACAAAAATGAAGATGAAGAGATGAAGGAAAAGATAGAGGCTAAGAATAATTTGGAATCTATTTTATATCAATCAAAAAGTAAAATTAACAGCGATGATAACAAAAATATGAGTGATTCAGATAAGAAGGTATTAAACGACAAAATTCGCGAAATTGAAGATTGGTCATATGATTCATCAGCCTATACAAAACAGGATTATGAAGCTAAGCAAAAAGAATTGCAAGATCTTTTTGTTAAAATCGGTGAAAACTCTAGTAAATCATCTGAAGATCAAAAAACACAAGATGATAATTTTGAGCCAAAGATTGAAGAAATTGATTAAATGTTTTTACACACACATTATGCGAGCTTATGGTTTGAGTTGCTTGTTCAGACTCTTTTAGGTTACTTATAATCATGTTATTTTAAAATACATATCATGATTTTTCGAAATTCTCAGTCTTTATTAAATTATTGCAAAAAAGTGTTCCAAAAAGTATTTTGGATTTTCGATTTTGGACATTTATTTTTGTCCATTTTTGAAAAAGGTAGAATAACTTTGTGAAAAACGTGATTTGTGACTGAAATGTAATTTTAAGGTCTGATCACAAAAAAAATATTTTTGTTTTTGTGATGATAAAATTTTTTTTTTTTCAAAGGTTATATATTTAGGCATTTTTTCTGTTCATAATATAATTGAACAAAATGAACAAAAAAAGTGCCGAAAATTTTGAATGTACCCAATGTGACTTTAAATGCTGTAAACAAAGCAATTTTGACCGGCATTTATCCACAAGTAAACATTTGTTCAAGACAAATTTGAACAATTTTGAACACATTTCGTGCCATAAACCGATTTTACAATGTGACATATGTGGAAAAAATTATAAAGGACGAAACGGTTTATGGTATCATAAACAAAAATGTAAAGAAACAACCTCTAAAAACTTAACAAATGATAATAATGACAACGATAGTGGTGTCATTAGTGATAAAAAACTAATACTTATGTTGATCGAACAAAATAAAGAACTTATGGAAATTGTGAAAAATGGAACAAACAATACTATTCATAACAATAATATAAATTCTAACAATAAAGCATTTAACCTTAATTTATTTTTGAACGAAACATGTAAAGATGCTATGAATATTAGTGATTTTATAGAGTCGGTTAAATTACAAGTATCCGATTTGGAAAACGTTGGAAGTGTTGGTTATATTGAAGGGATTTCCAATATAATTATTAAAAATCTACAGGCGTTAGAGGTGGATAAACGACCTGTTCATTGTGCTGATCAAAAGAGAGAAGTTATGTATGTTAAAGAAGATAATATTTGGGAGAAAGAAGATGAGACCAATAAGAAATTACGAAAGGCTATTCGAATGATTGCGCATAAGAATATTTGTATGTTTAAGGAATTCAGAGAGAAATATCCTGATTGTCAGGATTATGATTCTAAGAAAAATGATCAATACAATAAAATAGTCTATGAATCCATGGGAGGAAAAGGGGATAATGAATACGATAAAGAGACGAAGATTATTAAGAAAATAGCCAAGGTTGTTGGGATTGAAAAAGACTGAAAATGATGTTTTTTTCTTTCTTTAAGTTATTTAGAATTAATCATTTTATATAAAATTATTTTTCTCTCTTAAATATATAACTATGCCAAAGAGAGAACCTGAACAAGTATTAGAAGTTGGTTCTAGTAGCAATGCTCACGATGCTTTAGCAAAAAATGTCGATACTCTACGTCGACTAATACCATCATCTAGTATTACTTTAGACAACTCGAGAGAATTTTTCACTATTACAGGAAATGTAACCGAAAAATCAAATCAAAATAACCTTGGATATGATGATATAAAAATAACATTACCAATGCAAACCCCTTCACTTCATTTTAAGGGATTGGATACATTTATTACAGATAGTGGAGTATTGATGCCTTTACCTTCACATAATGTTAATGTAATAGGTTTTATGAATCAACAATTAGAACAAAATATAATCACATCGAAAGAAATAGCAGTAAAAAATGGTTATGATAATTACACGTTTTCTCTACCATCCGCTGCTTTATTAGATGGATATATGGATGTACATGGATATAGAACAGTAGGTCTACCTAAAAGTTTCCAAAAGATTACTTTAGGTTTCACTAAATAGAATTAAAAACTAAATTAATATTACATAATTATATTATTTAATATTAAAATGGGTATTGAATTTTTGAACGGTTTAACTATTAATTTAGATAAAATACCTTATTATCATGGAATTGAAAACAATATATTTTATCAACAATTAGATTTAGACATTTGTGAGTTAATACTAGAAACTGAAAACCCTTGTATTAGAAATGAAGCCAAAGCAAAATTTAAAGAAAATATTATTAATAATCTTGATGAAAATGATATGTTAGAAACAGAATTATATCAAGAAAATGGTTTTGGAAGGTTTTATTACAAAGATGAAATAACAATTTCAAGTAATATATTTTATAAGGTTACTAGTTTAAAATTATTAGGATGGAAGTTAGTTGATATAGAAAAATCATACTTATCCATTTTACTAGGAATATTTAAAAATATTAATATTGAAACCCCAATAATTGAATCAATTATTGAAAATTTTGATGAATTTACATCAAATTTTGCAAAATGTAACAAAAAATACAAAAATATTCACTATAGATATAAAAAAAATATAATATATAACTCAATTAAATCAAATCGTAACAAATATTATAATGAATGGAAAAATTTTATAAAAGATAGTGAAGGTAATTATAAATCAATATGGAATAATTTTTTAAAAAAAGATAAAATATTAAATAAAAATATTAAAAATAGACACCCTAACATAGATTCTTTATATAAGGAAGTAAATTTTATTAAAAATGAAGTTTATAAAAATAATCCGGTTATTAAAAATTTAATTAAAAAAGGATATTTTAAAAATAATAACTCAAACTTTTATATTTCACAAAAATGTAATAAAAGTATTTTATTAGTAAAATTTATTCAAATAATTGAAAATCATATATTGTATATTATTTATAAGTTTCTTGTTAATGAAGAAATTATAAAAGAAGATAAGAATGTAATTTTTGAATTTGACGGGCTATATTTTAAAAATGATGATAAAAATATTGACTACGATGATTTATTAAATCGTTTGAATAATCATATTACAAATGAGGTTGGATTTAAAATTACAACAAAAATGAAATCAATTAATGAAGATGAGTTCATTTTACATGATGTAATTGAAAAATATAATAATTTGAATAAAGAAGAAAATTATGATAATGATGATGATGATAGTGATGGTAATAATGATGATGATGATGATGATGATACTAGTAGCAGTGACGATAATGATGATGATGATAGTGATGGTAATAATGATGATGATGATGATGATACTAGTAGCAGTGACGATAATGATGATGATGATGATGATACTAGTAGCAGTGACGATAATGATGATGATGATACTAGTAGCAGTGACGATAATGATGATGATTAATTATTACACCTTTTACATTTGAACCACTTTATGGATTTGATACTGTTAGTTGAAGAGGTTTACCAGGAATTTTTATACCAATAACTATATAAAAAAATTGAAAATAATTTAAAATTATTATATTTTTGAATAATAAAATAATTATTAATGGTAAATAATATAGTAATAGATATGAAACGAACAGTTACTAAATTTATTCCCAGTTTGAAAAAAAATATTGTCTACAAAATTGGTTCTGATAGTTCGAAGAATTCTCAAATTATAGATGAATCAGACAATGATGATTTGTGGTTTCATATTAAAAACGAATCTTCTTGTCATGTTATAGCATGTTTGAAAAATATTCAATATACATTTCGAGACGATGAACTTCCTAATTTTTACGATGTCAAATTTGATGATTTAGATAAAAAACAAAAATTACAAATTGTAAAACAAGGTGCTTTGTTATGTAAACAATATTCTAGATTTAACTCATTACAAAATGTTGATGTTATTTATACAAAAATACAAAATGTACAAAAAACAAATATAGTTGGTAAGGTTATGGTATTTTGTAATAAAACAATAACTATATAATTTGTATTATCATTTTACATAAGAAAACATATAGAAATATATTTAGTAATTATTGTAAAAATATAATGGTTTTTTACAATAATAATACTAGTAACAACAATAGTATATTTTTACGAATATCCAAATTTTTCATAATTAAAAAACAAATAAATCAAATACTAATAATTATTAGTATTACTTCTACTTTCAGTATATTATTAAACTTAACAATTTACTATAAATTGAATAAACTTATTTCTAGATTTGATGATAAAGAATACAACAAAAAATAAAATAAAAAAATAATAATTGGTCAATGTAAATGTGTATAAAAAATAAAATATATAGTTTTTTTTCTAAAAGTTTTGCTGATAAAAAACAAATTGTTAATTATTATGATTTAGATGATTTTACTATTGAATATGACAGTAGCGGTCCAAATGAAGAACCCGTTGAGAGAAAATGGTACTATTTTTTTTACAAAACACCAAGATTCATAAAACAAAAAATAAGAACTATTACGTTAAGTGAAAACTAAAATACATATTTATTATAAACAAATTATTACTCTTCTTCGTCATCTTCATTGTAATAACCTTCCCCGTCATAATTATAATATTCATCACATAAAATAGATGTATCTATTTCTTGTATATTTTCTATATCTATATCTTTTTTTACTTCAATCACAGCATATCTACTTGAAAAGGAAGATGATATTTTAAACCTTTTTTTATATTTTTCCACCTCAATAACTTTATAAGAGATAATTGTTTTATTTATGGATCGCAAATATTCATTTTCCACTTTGGTTGTTATTCTATAAATAGAATCATTTGCGTATCCAGACATTTGTTTTATATCATTCATAGCATATTGAAATGCTACTTTTTTTACATAATCGAGATCATCAGCTGTGATGATCACTTCATAACTTTGCTCTTTGCGATAATCCTCGTATTTAACTACAGCATACATTTCTTATATAATATACATCTATTTGTTATTATTTCTTTTCAATTTTTATATATATTCATTAAGAAATAAGAAAGATATGACTATTTGTATTCAATAGTCTAATAACTATCATTATCTATAACATTATCTAAATTCATATTATTATTATTATCTTCTACGCCATCTGTTATTGTTGACACCATATCAGTGTCAGTTTCAATAAATATTTCATCTAACAAATGTTTATTTTCTTTCGCATCTTGATAGCCATCATCATATAATTCCATTAAATTAGCAGTTTTTGTATTTTTAATCAAATTATAGATTATATTCAAAGATGAATAAACCTTTGAAAATGATTTGACAATAGCTCTATTATTTATATTATTATTTATATTATTATTATTATTTTTCCACATATTGGGTGTAATGTGTAAAACATTTTCAGTAAAATTTACATACGGATAATTACTAAACCCGCCATCAAAAGTATACATATTATGATATCGATTTGTCAACCCACCAGTAATTAATGGTATATGAGCACTTGCTATACAACAATTGATGGCATCTTCCAAATTAGTAAAGTCGGAAAATATATTTGTTTTGGGTCTAAAATTTTTTATTGTTGTAACACCTATAAAAAGTCGCTGTAAATCAAAATTTTCAGAATTATAATTGGATAGTAAATTGTATTTCAAAACATATTCAAAATCATTGATATTTTTGAATTGGGTTATTTTATAATCAAATAAATTATAAACAAATTTTTTGGTGTCATTTCTATAAGTCATAAATAAAGCATTCCATGCGCCAGATGAAGCTCCTGAAAATATATAGTTTTCCATATCATAATTTTCTTTTATGAAAGATAAAACCCCTAACTCATAAAAACCTTTTATACCACCAGGAGATATCGATATTATTTTTTTATTTTTTATAAAATTATTTCCTTCTAAAAACAATTCAATGTCTTTATCACAATAAATCAATTTATTTTTATTAGAAATGATACATTGTGTTTCATCTAAAAAAATGTCGTCGTTTATCAAAGAGTTAATGTGTCGACTATATTTGTTTTGATTAAGAATATTTCCCACAATTCTTCCTGAAAATATAAGGTCGAAATATAAAAATAAACAAAATGACATAATATTTAATAAACCCCAAAAACTCAAAAATGTGATTTTCATTTACACTTCTTATTTATATTTATTTATTTATATTTATTTATATTTATTTTATAAAAAAATATAAAATAGAAACAACAACTAAAATATAGAATATAATCATTATGAAAAATAAAAAAATAGCATTGTGTTTTATAATTAATTACGAACATACTTTATATAAAGAAGAAATATGGAAAGAGTGGATTGAATACAACAAAGATATTATAAATATATATTTTTTCTACAAAGATATTAGACAAATTAAATCTAAATGGATATTTGATCATGCTATACCGTCAACAAATATATGTAGTACGAGTTATTATCACGTTGTTCCAGCATATTTAAAAATTTTAAACTATGCGTTATTGAATGATCGACATAACAAATGGTTTTGTTTTTTAACAGATTCATGTTGTCCTATTATTAGTCCATCAAAATTTAGATTGTTATTCGAAGAAAATTATAATAAAAGTATTATTCGCCATTCTAGAGCACAATGGAACATTCAATTTCATCGAAGAGCAAATTTGGCTTTAATTCCAAAAGAATTACATTTGGTAAATGACCCTTGGTTTGTTTTAACGAGAGAAAATGCTATAGATTGTATTAATTATGCTATAAATGAATATAAATTATTTAATTTAATTTGCCAAGGAGGATTAGCAAATGAAAGTATTTTTGCGATAGTTTTAAAGCATTATAATAAACTTGACAATGTTATTCCAGAAACAACACACATTACTGATTGGATTAATAAATCAAGTCCAACAAGCCCTCATATGTTCAAAGATGGAAGTTCAGAAGAAATACAATTTATCAAAGAATCTTTAGAAAAAAATAAGTATGCTATGTTTATTAGAAAGATTCATCCAACATTTCCTAATGAGATTTTACATAATTTCTTATTCAAAAACTCCCATTAAATCATAAATAATTATCTAATTCGTAAATATTTATTTCAGTATCTATTTGACTATTCATTTAACCATTCACTTTGAAGAATAGATAATGTAATATTTTGATGTTTTCTCTCTTCATAATATGTTCCATTAAAACTACAAAGGTCATTACTCGTTCTACAATTACAAGCATATTTGTATTCTATTATTCCGGATATAATATCCATTTTTCCAAATTTTGTACATTTTCCTAGGTCATAGAATTTCTCATCATATTTATATGGTTTGAAATATACGCAATTTTTACATATTGGAACTTTTGAATTTATAATAAATTGTTTTTTTTCCATAGAAAACACTGTTGTAATTGTAAATAATAATAATATAAAAATCATTTTTCTATATATTATTATCCAAAAAAAATTTTATATAGTTTGATTACAATATTAATTTTCAGTGAGATTTGTCCTATTTTCCCATTTAAAATGCTCATCATAATTTTACTAAATAACTTAAAAATTTACTTAAATATTGAATATTGAATAATAATATATTAAACATGGGAATTTATAATAATGGTAGTATGTTTGGAATAAGAATATATAATTTTAATGATGATGATTTTGCGAATATATTATTTGAAGAAAAATATGATGAAATAATGAGTTATGGACAAATGAGGGAAGCATATTTATTCTATACTGGGTTGAATAACAAAAATGAATTGCGGTTTCAATATTATACTGAATGTAGTAGCACATATGGTGAAGGAATTTATTTACATTGGTGTCCAATGTCGTTGAAACTATTTTTAGAAAAAATCGGCGTTTGACATGCGAAAAGATGTAAAAGCGTAAGAAAAATTATTTATAATGAAAATGAAAATGAAAATAAGTATGAAAATTATTTACTAATAAGTAATTTCATATATTTAGGGATAATTGTTGGAATATATTTGGTATTTTTTTTATAATAAAATAAAATATTAATATTTATGTAATATATATTACAATGGTTAAAACTAGAAGTATGACTCGCACAAAAAAACAAGTTTATCGCGCTCGTGTTAAAAATTCACCTTGTCGTGGTAAAAATTTTACTACGTGTAGACGTAGAATTGGATGTAAATTAACTAAATCTAATAAAAGAAAATCTTATTGCCGCAGATTACAAAATCGATCTGCTTAAATTAGTGTTTCATAAATAATTATTTTATATTATTTATTATAATAAAAAATAATGACAACTGTAGATCCAAATCCGAATTTATATACTTATGCTGAAACAGAGTATTCTGAATATCTTAGTGGAGATTATAATCATGAAGCCTTTTTAGAATTTCAAAATTGGTTAAAAACGAATGATCCTAGTTATAATTATAACTTGAATGTTTTTTTACAAAATCATGTTAGTCCATTTAGTATAGAATATTATTTGATAAAAAATCCCCCTTATACAATCGTTACAAATGATTCAACAAATATAACAAATTTTTGTGTAAAAAACACGACTAGTAAAAGTGCTAATAATAGTAGTTTTATACAGGATTCATCTTGTTGTTTATATTTTGGATTTGAAGTTTCTGTAACGTCTGGTTCATCTGGAACGATTGAATTGACATTTGATAATTCAATATTAGATGCTACGTTTATATGTGTTGGTGGTGGTGGCGGTGGAGCTGGTGGTGGAGGTGGAAATTATAATTCTGGAGGAAGTGGTGGAGGTGGGGGTGGTTTAATTATTATTTCCATCGATTTAAGTTCAAACTTTACTTATTCAATGACAGTTGGTTCGGGCGGAGAAGGAGGTATTGCCAACGCAAATGGTAATAATGGAAATAAATCAATTATACAATATGAATATAATGATGACAACTATATAATATGTAGTTGTACTGCTGGTGGTGGTGGAGTATATATTGACAACATGAGTAATTATATTAATGGTCAACAAAGTGTTGTAGGGATCGGAGGGTATTGTAATACATTATTGAATAATTCAACAAATAATACATTTGGGTTTGGTGGTATGGGTGGATTAGGCGGAATATATGAATCCGGAGGTGGCGGCGGAGGTTATGGAGATATTTATGAGTATGGATCAACTGGCCAAGGAATTTACGGAACTTATTTTGTAGGACAATTTTATTTTAACAGTAATGCAAGTAATAGTTGTACAACTAATGGAATGATTGCATTGCCAATACCTATAGAGCTTACCAAAGCATCAAACCCCACAGTTACACCTTGTATACCTAAAAACTTTAGTGGTGGTGGAATTGGAGGAAATAATGGTATAAATGAATCAGGTAATACAGGATATGGTTCAGGTGGTAAAGGAGGAAAACCAAATATGGGTGGGTCTAATGGTGAAAATGGTATTATATATTGTTATTTTACATATCCGCAAACAAGAAGTGAATATGAAAGTTTAACGAAAGCTTATGAAAAATGGTTTGCGCCAATTAATTTTGCTTGGACAAATTTAATGGAAGTATATTATTTATGGAAAAGATTTTTTTACATTTGTTATACAAAAAATTATGATATTGCTGACACTTTAAATAACATTGGTAATATAGATTATTCTGGAAATTATATTGCGTTTAAAACATCAGGTGCGTATTTAGAACAACAACTTTCACAATTTGAATATGAATTTGTAAATTATTTAAATTCATTGTTGGAAAATGATACTTATTTAAAAGAAAGAATAAGTTATTGGAAATACTATGATGAAAGTTACTATGATGCATGTGGTGAATTATTAACTATGGATATTTATAATACATATTATTATCATAAAACATATACTGTTGAACAATATTATAAGAACGTGTTTGCTTACATAAGTAAAATTGTAAAGGGAGATATAAATACATTTCTAGAGCAAAATTTTAGTTATTATGGCGATGTAAAAAAAACTATACAGCAAAATAGTAACCACTCATAAATGAGCATTTAACATTTCCATCGATTACCACATGAGATACACTGTACAAAAGTTGTCATAGGTTCATCAGCCGATCTTACTTGTTGTTGATAATATGTACATTTATTTGATTTACATTTACGGCATGTAAATGTATCAGTTGCTGCTTCCAAATTACTTTCGAACTTATTCATATCTCTTTTACTTTTTGCTTCAATCAATTGTTGCCATTTATCTGGAGACATTTCTTGATGACTCATAAATGCTATAGAATGGGCTTTAATAGTTCCTGATTGTAGTTGTTCTAGTAATTTGGGATTTTTAATATTGATGAATATAGTTCGTAATCTATCAATATAAATTTGAACAAAATATGGATTATCCCATTTTTTAACAATTTTTCTATTTTTGGCTTCATTTAAAGCAAAATTGAATATACCCTTTTCCAAATTTATAGCATGTTTATCATTTTGAATTATTTCATTTAATTTACTTCGTATATTTTCACGAAATTTATCCGAATTTTCAACTTTACGTAAAGTCATAGTAATTATTTATATATATAATTATTTATCTAAATAATTTCAATTTTATTATTTATCGTCTTCACTTGAATAATCGTAGTCGTCATTACTCAATTCTGAACCAATATCTTCTAATTCGTTTTCGTATTCACAATCATCTTTATTATCATCAGAGTCGTCATTGTCATCGTCTTCATCGTCTTCATCGTCTTCATCAGAACCTTCATAATTCTCTTCATCCGTGTCACTACTATCTACAACGAATCCGTCTTTTAAATAACCACTCTTTGTCTTCTTTTCCTTTGGAACATTTTGTAATTCATCAATTTCGTTTTCATCTTCTAACACCGTTAGAGCGAGGTCTTCGAACCCTCCAAATAACTTTTCATATATTTTTCCCCATAATTCTATGGTTAAATTTATATAATTATTTTCACCATCGCTAGTATTGGTTTGATTTTTGGCTATAATAGCACAATTACCAAAGAACAGTTTATTATCGACAGGTGGTGGAAAATCATATTTGTTTTCACTATTTGCTCTTCCATCATCTTTAGCAAAAACTTCAATTAAATATTTATTTCCTTCTATTTTGACATTCCATTGCGTTTGTTTATTAAAACCATCTGATTTTTTAAAACCACATTTTTTAAATAATTCATCTTCTTTAAAATCTTTTATTAATAGACTTTTTAATTCACCTGTTTTTTCTACAATAATTATATTTAATGGTTGTTGGGACATTATATTGTATAATGTTTGGTGTATAGGTTTAAATAGTTTTATATTACAAATAAATAATTATCAAATGTATACTAGTCATTTGAAACGAAACATATAAGTTTGTGAACTTTTATATAATGAGTTTTATCTACAGTAAAGTAATATAACATTATAATAAAATATATGTTTGGGTGGACAATTAAAATTAGTTTTATTTCATTATTAATAATTATTTTATTACACCATATAATAGAATATTTTAAATCAATGCTAACAGTACCAAAAATAAAAGATTTAGTAAATAATTCTTTAGAAGAAAAATATAAAAATATGTTGGATATTATTAATAATAATAATAATAATAATAATAATAATTTAGAAAATAACAATACATCAATAAATAAAGAACAAACTGATATGAAATTTGAATTAAAAAAATTTATTAAAACACAACTAGAAAATGACAACAATAGTGATTCTACCACAAATATATCTATTTTATAAATTAAACTCTTTATAATATATATATAAATGAGTAAATTGTTGACAACAATACGAAAATTTTTTGATGTTAATAATGATAATAAACTGGAATATTATGAGTTACACCCTCTCTTTATTTTATTATCATTTATTATTTTATATTATATAATTATTGTAAATTCATCTGTATTAATTGTATTTAAAGAGAGTAAACTGTTTATTTTATTTTTTGTTTCAATGTTAGTTTTTTCTATTTTATATTTAATTAATCATAATAATGTGCATCTAGAAAAAAAACCGTCACTCAGAGATAAAGTATATTATACAATTAATTTTGCTAATATTTTTGTTACAGGATTCGCGATTATTTATTTGGTTATGTTGTTTTTTTTTTAATTTGATTTATAAAAATAATATAAAGATTACAATATAAATTATATAAAGATTTATAAATAGCAAAAATGTTTACTTATGAAGAAAAACAATCGTTAATTTCTAATTTTCCTAGTATTAAACTTTCTTATGAAAATATAATCCATAACAAAGTTAATAAATCTGCTTTAAAATATGATGTATGCGCAGCAATTCCTTGTGGTAAAAAATGTTTTGTTTGGTTTACTATTTTTAAAAATAAAAATGTATGTTGCCTTATGGAATTAATGGAAAATAAAAAAATTTATGATATCAAAATAGTAGACTGCGTTTTCAATAATGAATTATCATCTGGTAAATATGGTACAATATTATATGGTAGTCATTTTAATTATTTACGAAATGATTTTTTTACTATAGAAAACATTTATTATTGTAAAGGAGATGATATAATTAATTTGAATACACACAACAAATTTATTTGTATATCAAAATTATTTATAAATAATAATATTAAACAACTTGTTTCTTATAACAAAAAAAGTATGATTTTTGGTTTACCATTACTTTCAAATTCTTTGAAAGAGCTAAAGAAAAGTATTAATGAAATAAAATACAAGATTTATAAAATTCAAATTTACAAATTTAATAAAACAAATACATTCGATTCCTTTTTATTCAAAAATATGGATTCGTTTTTACAAGAAGACTATCAAGAGTCTATAAATAGTGATATATCTATACTTATGCCAAAACAATCATTATCATTTGAAATGCGAAAAGATATGAAAATTAATGAATCTGATATTAAAAAAAGTGTTCCACTTTTAAACCATAAAAGGGTTGATAATATTAAAACACAAAAAAGTACGAAAAATCACAATGTATTTAAAGTAAAACCTGACCTACAAAATGATATATATCATTTGTATTGTTTAAATAAAAACGAAGAAATTTATTATAAAATAGCGTATATTCCAGATTATAAAACAAGTGTATTGATGAATAAATTATTTAGAAATATTAAAGAAAATGAAAATTTAGATTTGTTAGAAGAAAGTGATGATGAAGATGAATTTGAAAATAATAGAGAAGACAGATTCGTAGATTTAAATAAATCATTAAATATGGTTTGTGGGTTTAATTATAAATTCAGGAAATGGTTTCCTATAAGTTTAGCAAATAATTCGACAAGTATAGTCCAATATTCTAATTTACCTGTGTAATAATAAAAAAAAATAATATAGTAATATATGTCAGGAGCAGGTTCATATAATTCTAATTTTGGTTATGGTAAATTAGACCCATATGGTGAAAATGTTAATCCAGCGTTTGTTAATAAATGGAGTTCTAATAATCCAGCTAATTTTGGATCCAATCAAATTCCAGGATTACCCGGTTTATCTGGAGCAAAAAATAATATAGACGCTGCAGCGGGGATTGTCCGCGGTATCGGAATATTTAATGGTGGAAACGCAAAACACTTAAAAAGAAAAATAAAAAATATCACTAAAAGATATAAGAGAAAAATGGGTATGAAAGGTGGAAAAAAAATGATGCGTTCTATAAAATCCAAGATTAAGGTGAAATATGGTTCTGCTGCTGCTTCAAGAAGTAGAAGTAGAAGACAGTCTATGTCAAGATCTAGATCAGCATCAAGAATGTCTGCTGGTACTAGACGTAGATACAAACATAAGAAGTTACATCGAGGTGGTTATTCACAATACCAAAATAATTTACCAATGACACCTACTTATTCGGTTGGTGGAATATTGTCGGCTAGTCAACTAGGATTAGCCAACCCACCACCTATTCAAGTATTGCCAAATTGTACAAATTGTACTGACAATTATAATCATTACACTGGAAAAGGTTTCCCATCACCAGGTCATTAAAAAATATAAAATTAAAAAATCTGTTAAAAACTTTTTATATGTATTATGTATTATGACGGTTAGTGCTTTATTTTCATATTATAAATTATTATTGTTTTTATTATATGTAGCATCATCATATCAATCCCATATTACAATTCGTATTATACATTCTTCTATTCTTCATTTTGTTCCATCTATCAAATTACATCATATTGTTTTACTAAGTGATAAACCCAAAAATTACGTTTATACATTAGATTTTACACCAATCAATCAAACATATCCATCAACATTATTGAAAATGATTCTTGCGCAAAATGTTCCGGCCGAAGTTCGATTAAGATATATAGATTCCAATATAGAAAATAACGAAACTATTATACAAGAATGGGATAGTATGAATAAAGTTGATCACACTGATTCAACTAAATTAAGTAAATCTATACACAATAAAATATCTAATAAACAATTACAAAATATAATCAACGTTGCATTCAAATGGGAACCTTATATGAATTTATATAAACATAATTGTCAACATTTCAGTCATTATGTGAAAAATATAGTGTAATTATCTTTACACATTTATTACTTTTTGATAGTTATTAAACATTTCCCAAAAGCAAAATCATTTTTGTTTTTAATATCTATAGTTTCTTCTTCATTTTCTAATAAACACGAATCATTTGTATTATTTTTGGATTGTCTTTTTAAAGCATTTGTTTTTAATTTACTTGTTTTAGTTGTATTATTTACATCAAAAACAGTAGTCCATTCTGATTCACCAAAACTATGGAACTTGTCACTCGTTGTATACATTATTTTATATTTTTCCTTCATATAAAATGATCGTCTTTTCTTCCATTGATTTTTAAATGGTTCATGAGAATCAATGATATCAACAATTATTGGTTGACCATGTTTTTCTCTCAAAATTCTACCAACAGATTGTTGAATATCAGTTTTTGGGGTTGACATGATTAATGTAGTGAGCGATTTTATATCGAGACCCTCCGATGCCATGCTATATGTAGCTATAATTACTTGTTTCGTCTCACTTTCTTTCAACGCTGCTTCTTTCATTCCTCCCACATAAAATCCTACTGTTGCTATATTGCGATGCTTAATAGCATCGTGTAAATATTTAATTAAATTTCTATTATGAGCTAAAATTAAAATTTGCTGTTTTGAATTATCAGTGAAAAGATTGACTACTACTTTAATTATGAACTCACTGCGGCGATTGTATTCACACAATTTTGATATCATTGAACTATACCCAACATTTCCTCTAAAATCGGTTATTACATGATTAAAATCATCATCATCAACATGATATTCAATTGCTTTTACGATAACATCATGTTGTTCATCTCGATCCCCTTTGTAAATAACATCTCCTAAGAACATTTTGAATACACGAGTTGTGCCATCTTTTCTATTCATTGTCGCGGACAACCCTAACATATATTTCGTTATAATTTTAAACAGCGCATTGGAAAACGTTTGACTCGAAATATGATGTACTTCATCGATGATTGTTAATCCGAAACTTTCAAATACCGAAGCAGGATATTCTTTCATCGATAAACTCTGTAACATACCAATAACAATATCCTTGTCGTCAATATCAATCACCTGTCCTTGAATTCTTCCAACGCGCGCTTTTGGAAGGAATTGTTGAATCCGTTCTATCCATTGATTCAAGAGAAATTCTTTGTGAACAATTACCAATGTTTTTTTTTTCAATTGGGATAAAATATACAATGATATACTAGTTTTTCCAAAACCACATGGCAGTTCTAGCAAACCACCTCCGCCTCCGTGACCTTTTGTAACGCAGTCAATATATTTATTCACAACGGGTATTTGATAATCCCTTAGCGCACCATTGAATTCTAGATTAATATCCACGCCTTGTGGTAATTTATATTGTTTTGGAGGACCGAATTTGTCAATTCCATAATAATGAGGAACATATATTTTTTTATCCGATTCTCTGTAAGCAGGATATGAAACTGTGTTATTATTAACACCAATATTTCCAGTATATGGTTTAATTGTAAGCTCATTTTTAATTTCTCTTTGTTTTTCAACACTAATTTCATGTTTGTAAATTGTATAACCTTTTTGACCCAAATATGAATTTATCTTATCAACATTTTTCACGTTATTCATGTTATTCATGTTATTCATAATATGTATTTTTGTTAAGATACTATATAATTATATTTAGTAGAATATATTTATATCATTTTTATTTGCTTGACCAAAAATATAAAATAATTAAAATCTATTTATATCTTATAAATATATAATGGCTAGTTTTTCAAAATTACTAAAAAAAGAGCACATGAGTGAATTGATATTATCAATAGTTTTTATTGTTTATTTGGTATTAGGTTATAAAACACCACAGCCAATAGCAAATGTAGTAGATACAATGATTGGAAAGATTGTTATTTTTATTACCGTTGTTTATATGTTTTTACATACAAATCCAATTTTAGCGGTTCTTGCTTTATTTGTAGCATTTGATTTAATTAGACGTTCATCTATGGTGTCTAATGTTGGATTACTAAAATATGTACCATGTGAAGAAAGCAAATCATCTCAATTTACAGCATTTAATCAATTTCCATATACTTTAGAACAAGAAGTTGTTAAAAAAATGGCGCCAATTGTGAGATCAGGCAGTGTTTTAACAAAGGCTAGTTATAAACCTAATTTAGATAATACTTACGACGCTTCACCAATTACAAGCAGTAATTAGATTATATCGATAATTCTAACATCGATAATCAACATTTTGTTTTTCTATATCAGAGTATCCAGGGATCTGTTCTCCTATTTTTGGATAAATACAATACCAATTTGAATTTGGTTGTAATTTTTTACTATATATATCAATACAATAATCATAAACACTATGACCAATTCTTTCTAATTGTTGTACGCTTTCTCTATAATTATTTAATAATATGGGTGCGAATTTCTTATTCACAGCATATCCAGATGTTGTTTGAGCATCTATAATTTTGGTAATAAAATGATGTTCGCATTGTTGTTCAACCATAGTATTTGACGACAACATCAGTACATCAAAATCTTTAACATTATTAAAAAAGTTATTCATGAGTTGATTGATTGTATTTTGAGATTGAGTAAATATGAAATCGTCCTCAAATATAATACATGTGTCTTTACCAGATTCAATAAATTGTTCTAACGCTATACAATGAGATTTACCGCAACCTAACCCACCGAAATCAGGACAATAAACAGCATTGATTCGGTTTATTTTACTAGGATCAATATTGGTTTTTTTAAATTCTTCTGTAATATGTGTTAATCTATCAGTTCGATGTTCTAAATTGATAAAATAAATTATATCAAAATTATTCAACCCATTTGTATGTTGTTCTATCATTTTATATTATATAATAATATAAATTATAATTTTATATTATTTTTATGAAAGTGAAATTATTTTGTAAAATAATTATATCCAAAACTTAATAGTGTAAAAATAATTACACATAAAATACAAATAATTATTATTTTCATAGTTTTATTAAAAATAGGTGCGAAATCGTTATTTATTTTAGATGAATTATTGTAAGATACTTGGGTTTCTTCTTCAGATGAACCTGTTGGTTGACATGAAATATAAATACCATCATTTAATTGAATATTATTTGGACCAACTTTATTAAAAAATAATTGTCCCCCTGTTAAACCCAACGGATATATTTGTATAATTTTTTGTAAAATAGATAAAGTTGATTCATTTAATGGTATAGCATAATTTATTCCATAAACAATGATCTGACCTTTCAATCCAGACGTTCCTGTGTAAGCAAAAAAAGGTTGCTTGGGAACTATGTTATTTAAATTTAAATTTGAAATATTTAAATTACAAGTTTCTCCTTCATTTGGAGCATTAGTTGATACAGTTTGAATAATGTCTGATAAAATAAGAGTAGCGTCTGAAGTATTTGTGGAACTAATAATTGGAATACAAATATATAAAAAATCACCTCCCATATCAGGAACATGCTCAATTATGATCTCAGAAGCTACTTTATTACCATTAAAAGAGTGTAATGAATTATTGTAAATAGTTATTTCAGAAACATGATATTTTTGATTGTTATAAGTAACTTGTGCTGATGTTCCTTTATCATAGGTTAAAGAAATATATACGCCTTTATTAGTAGCAACGGAATTACTTTGATTATATTTATAATTATATGAACATTTTAAATCACAATTACCATAAATATTCTCAGGAGTGATATTAATTGTTTGATCTGTAGTTGTCATTAATATAATAAGTATATAAATAAAATATTAATTTATTTATATAATAATGAAATTAACTAAAGGTAAAATATCTAAAATATTAAATAAAAAAAAACAAAGTAGGAAAAAACATAATAAAGTGATTAAAAAAAATAAAAATCGCAATATCAATACATTTAGAAGAAAACAATATTTGAATTTAGCAAATAAAACATTGAAAAAATCAAAAGGTGGTAATAAAAATCAGCAAGAAAATATGGGTGATGTACAAGAAATATCAGAAAAAGAACCAACTGTTGAACAAGAAAACATGGGTGATGTACAAGAAATATCAGAAAAAGAACCAACTGTTGAACAAGAAAACATGGGTGATGTACAAGAAATATCAGAAAAAGAACCAACTGTTGAACAAGAAAACATGGGTGATAATGTACAAGAAATACCAGAAAAAGATCTAGTTGACTCCATATCCCCGAATACTACTACTGTTGAACAAGAAAACATGGGTGATAATGTACAAGAAATACCAGAAAAAGATCTAGTTGACTCCATATCCCCGAATACTACTACTGTTCAACAAGAAAACATGAGATCAAATATTGATTCAGAACCATCGGTATATCCTTCTGTAACAAACGATTATTTAAAATCAAAAGAACAATCTGAGGAAGAAAATCCATTGGTTTCAACATCCAATGAAGCAAACCAAGAAGAAGGAGAAGGAGAGAAAAATGAAAATGATTCGCAATTAGTATCAGAAGAAAATCCATTGGTTTCAACATCCAATGAA